>Ga0209415_10003055_pt1 | contig 31186 bp, 28 predicted proteins | sample PeaSoiSIISIP2007_FD_187696 | JGI IMG/M metagenome (GOLD analysis project Ga0209415, IMG submission 187696) | Peat soil microbial communities from Weissenstadt, Germany - SII-SIP-2007 (SPAdes) (version 2) | ecosystem: Environmental > Terrestrial > Soil > Wetlands > Peat | place: Germany... | reverse complement strand
TGGCGGAGCAAGGCGGCGAGCTATACGCGCTGCTGGTCGATCAGGTGTCCGAGGTGATGAGCCTCAAGCCCAGCGCCTTCGAACGCAACCCGCCGACGCTGCCGCAGAGCTGGGCCATGTTCAGCGCCGGCGTCTACCGGCTGGAGGACCGGCTGCTGGTGGTGCTGGACGTCGGTCGGCTGTTGGCGCTGTCGGAAGCCGGCTGAAACGCCCGCCATGTCATTAACCTGCCTCGTCGTCGACGACAGCCGCGTCGTGCGCAAAGTCGCACGCCGCATCCTGGAAGCGCATGGCTTCACCGTCGCCGAGGCCGGCGACGGCAAGGAGGCGCTGGAAGCCTGCCGCGCCGACCTGCCCGATTGCGTATTGCTGGACTGGAACATGCCGGTCATGGACGGGCTGACCTTCCTGAAGGCGGTCCGCTCGGAGTTCGGTCCCGCCAATCCGCCGGTCGTGTTCTGCACCACCGAAAACGACATGTCGCGCATCGCCGAGGCCATCGAGAACGGCGCCCAGGAATACATCATGAAGCCGTTCGACGAGGAAATTCTGCTCGGCAAGTTCGCCCAGGTCGGTCTGCTGTGATCGAACCCGCCCGGGCCATTGCGCCGCCGGCGGAGCAGTCCGCCGCCCGCGTCATCGTATGCGACGACTCGCTGGCGATCCGCGGTGCGATCGCACGCATCCTGGATGCGGATCCTGGCATCCACGTCGTGGCTCGTGCCGCGAACGGCCAGGCGGCGCTCGACGAACTGAAGCGCACGCCGGCCGACGTGCTGGTGCTTGACATCGAAATGCCGGTGATGGACGGCATGACGGCGCTGCCGCTCCTGCTGCGCGCCGATCCGGGGCTGCGTGTCATCATGGCTTCCACGCTGACCACCCGTGGCGCGGACATTGCCTTGCGCGCGCTGCGTCTGGGCGCATCGGACTACATGCCGAAGCCGTCCTCGATCAGCTCCGCCAACGACGTAGCGTTTGGTCGCGAGTTGGTGGAAAAGGTAAAAGGCCTGGCGCGGCTGCGACGCCGTGCGGCGCAGCCGACGCGCGCGTTGGCCCCGGCCGCGGCGCTGAAATTGCGGCCGGCCGCGATGATGCCGCCCAAACTGCTCGCGATCGGCAGCTCGACCGGCGGCCCGCAGGCGTTGTTCACGCTGGTGCAGGGCCTGGGGCGAACACTCAAGGTGCCGGCGGTGCTGACGCAGCACATGCCATCGACATTCACGCCCATCCTGGCGCAGCACATTACCAAGCTTGGCGGCTTGCCCTGCGCGGAAGCCGCGGATGGCGAGCCGCTGCTCGCCGGCCGGCTGTACTTGGCTCCCGGCGACCGGCATCTGCTGGTCGAATCGGCGCGCGGCACGTTGCGAGCTCGGCTGTCGACCGACCCGCCGGAGAATTTCTGCCGCCCCTCGGTGGACCCGATGCTGCGCAGCGCGGCCGCCGCCTGCGAGGGGCGCGTGCTGGTCGCCATGCTGACCGGCATGGGCTCGGACGGCTTGGGCGGCACCAAACGCGTCGTCGAAGCGGGTGGCACCGCCGTGGCGCAGGACGAGGCGACCAGCGTGGTCTGGGGTATGCCCGGAGCCGTGGCGCAAGCCGGACTGTGCAACGCAGTGCTGCCGCTGCCACGCATCGCGGCGAAATTGCTCGAGCTGCTTCGCATGGGGCCGGCATGAGCGCCGCGCTCTCCGCTGCCGCGTTCAACTTCCTCGCCGAGTTGCTCAGGAGCCGCTCCGGCCTGGTGATCGGGCAGGACAAGATCTATCTGCTGGAGACGCGGCTTGCACCGATCCTGAAACGCGAGAAGCTGCGCGACCTCAACGAGCTCGCCGATCGACTGCGCGGACGCGGCGCCGACGTGGTGGCGCGCGACGTGGTCGAGGCTATGACCACCAACGAGAGCTTCTTCTTCCGTGACGACAAGCCGTTCCAGCATTTCCGCGCCCAGGCGCTGCCCCGCCTGCTTGCCGCGCGCCCGGCTGGCACGCCGTTGCGAGTCTGGTCGGCCGCCGCGTCGTCGGGGCAGGAGGCGTATTCACTGGCGATGATCCTGTCGGAGAACCGCGCCGTTGTCGGCGATCGGCGGGTGGAGATTCTCGGCACCGATCTGGCCCGCGACCAACTGAACCGCGCGCGCGACGGACTCTACACTCAGTTCGAAGTCCAGCGCGGCCTGCCGGTGCAGATGCTGATGCGCTACTTTCGCCGCGACGACACCGGCTGGCGGATCAGCGACGCATTGCGCGCGATGGTGCAGTGGAAGGAATGGAATCTGCTGGGCGACCTGCGCGCGCTGGGCCGGTTCGATATCGTATTTTGTCGCAACGTGCTGATCTATTTCGATCAACCGACGAAGACCCGCACCCTGGAGGCGATCGCCGGGCAGATGGCCGCTGATGGCATGCTGTATCTCGGCGGCGCGGAGACGGTGCTGGGCCTGACCACGCGCTTTGCGCCGCTGCCGGCGGAACGGGGAGTATACGGGTTGGCGCAGGCGCAGGCACCGGTCCTGGCGCGCGTATAAACCTCTCCCGCAGCGCGGGAGAGGTGTTCTCAGGTCATTTCGCTGTTGTCTGCTGGTCCGCGGGAGTGGCGTCAGGCTGAGTCATCGGCATCGCATTGCCGTCAGCCGAGGTCTTGAGCGGCCGCGGCGCGACCGCCCCCTGTTGGAATGCGTGATGGGGCTGCAGTCCTTCGTCGGTCCCGCTCTTGTTGGAATGGTGCGTCGCGCGTTGCAGCTTGTGCCAGTTGGTGATGTCTTCCTCGGTCACGTAGCCCTTCTTGTCGGCATCGATTTCCGTGAAATGGTGCGCCACTGTGGGATAGCCCCCGTTGGCTTCCTGCAACGTCAGATGACCGTCATGGGCGAGATTGGCCTGGGCAAAGTGCTGCTTCCAGGTCATGCGCTGGTGTTGCGGGGCGGCCTTGGCGGGGGCGTTCGCGGCAGGCGCGGCCGGAGCAGGCGCGGTCCGCAGGGGCGGGGCGGTCTGCGCGTGCGCCTGGAACGCGAGCAATGGCAGGGCGAGCAGCATGGGCAGCAGGCGCATCGGGGTGGCTCCTATACAAGGAATGACACCGCCGATTTTCGGGCATAGGTGCTAATGCTTGGTGAACACGGGCGCAGGTTGGTGCGACTGCCGGCGGCGAAGTCCACCGCGGGCCGGCAGGGCAGCAGAACCCTCGTCGCCGGGGGGCTATTCCGCCGCCTGCGCGACGCCGGCAACCCGCGTGCGGGTGCGCAGCGTCACGAATTCCTCCGCCGCCGTCGGATGGATGCCGATGGTGCGATCGAAATCCGCCTTGGTCGCGCCCATCACCACTGCGATCGCCAGACCCTGCATGATCTCCGGCGAATCCTCGCCCAACATGTGCACGCCCAGCACGCGCTGCGTCGCCTGATCCACGACCAGCTTCATCAGTGAGCGGCGCGACCGGCCCGACAGCGTGTGCCGCATCGGCGTGAACTTCGACACATACACGTCCACCGGCCCATGTGCCGCCGCCTGCTCTTCCGTCAGCCCCACAGTGGCGATCGGCGGCGTGGAGAATACCGCCGACGGCACGTTGGCCAGGGAGATGCTGCGATGATGCTTGCCGAACAGCGTGTCGGCGAGCGCGTGACCCTCGGCCGTGGCCACCGGCGTCAGGTTGACCCGGTCGGTCACGTCGCCCATCGCGTAGATATGCGGTTGGGTGGAGCGCAGGTGCGTATCCACGATCACCGCGCCCTTGTCGTTGAGGCGCACCCCGGCCTTGTCGAGCCCGAGATGTTCCGTCGCCGGACGGCGGCCGGTGGCGAAGAACACCAGGTCGGAGCGCAGCGTCTGGTGCTCGCCAAAGGTCAGCACGCGGTGGTCGCCGTCGGCTTCAAGCTTCACCGGCCGGCAGCCGGGATGCAGCGTCACGCCCTGGGTGCCGAGCGCCTCGGCCAGGCCCTCGCGCAGGTCCTGGTCGAAGCCGCGCAGTGGCAGCGGCTGACGGTAGATCAGGTGCACCTCGGCGCCGAGCGCCTGGAAGATGCCGGCGAACTCCACCGCGATGTAGCCGGAGCCGACGATGGCGATCCGTTCCGGCATGCGGGGGAGAAAAAACGCGTCGTCGGAGATGATGCCGAGCTCGGCGCCCGGGATCGCCACGCGCTCCGGATGGCCGCCAGTGGCGACGACGATGCGTGTTGCGGTGACGCGCTTGCCGCCGACATCCAGCGCGTGCGGATCGAGGAACACGGCGCGCGCGTCGAAGATCTTCGCGCCGGCGCCATCGAGCAATTTCCGGTAGATGGCGTTGAGGCGGCCGATCTCGTGGTCCTTGGCGGCGATCAGCTTGCGCCAGTCATGCGGGCCCTTCTTGAAGGTCCAACCGAAGCCGGCGGCGTCGTCCGCCCAGGCACCGTATTCGCCCGCCTGCACCAGCAGCTTCTTCGGCACGCAGCCTACATTGACGCAGGTGCCGCCCCAGAAACGTTCCTCGGCGATGCCGACGCGCGCGCCGTGGCCCGCGGCGATGCGGGCGCAGCGTACCCCGGCCGAGCCGCCGCCGATGACGAACAGGTCGAAGTCCATTCTGTATGCACCTTCTGTGGCAGCCCGCGTCGGGAGGTTCGCCCGCCGTTGAAATTTGGGCCGGCCCAGGCGGCATAGCAACACCTGTCCCGTCTGCGGCGGGCGAGGTCGGCGCGTAGCGCCGGGTGAGGGTGCCGCGTGCCGCTCCGCTACGCCCTGGTCCAGGTTCGGTTGCGGCGAGTTGCCGCCGCGCCTATAATGCGCCGCGCCGCCGGCCGACCCATACGATCGGTCGATGCCACGTGGAGAGGTGCCGGAGCGGTCGATCGGGGCGGTCTCGAAAACCGTTGTACCCCTCTGGGGTACCGAGGGTTCGAATCCCTCCCTCTCCGCCACTTCGGTCCAAAGCTGGGCACGCCGGCCGTAGCCGAATTTACGCCCGATGCGGCGGCGAGCGTCCGCAGCAGATTGGTCCTCGATCCCATGATCCTGACCTCGCCCTCGGCGACCTCGACGCGCTGCGCGAGCGCACGCAGATGATCGCGGCGATAGCGTCCATCCGGGCCGCGTAGGCGCTGGCGAGCGGCGTCCGCGAAGGAGCGCAACTTGCCGGGCGTGATCTCGACGCCGGCACTCTCCAAGGCGATGACAGCACGCTCGGCATCCGCCTGGGCCTGGGATTTCAGCGCTCGCAGTTCGGCGATGCGTTCCTTGAGCGACTCGTCGTCGATATCAGCCACGCCCTTCTCGATCGCCTCATAGAGTCGTTTCAGTCGGACCTCGGCTTCGGCCGCCTTCTTGCGCAACTCGATCGCGTGAGCGGCCCTGCGCTCGGCCCGCTCCTGGCGGCGATCGAGGACTATGCTCAGAACCTCCTCCAGCCGCTCGGGATCGAGCAGCCGTTCTTCCAGATGTGCGGCGACCAGATCGTCCAGCCGCTCCATTGGGATCGATCGGCCTTTGCATCCGGTAGCACCCTGCCGGGCAGCGATGGAGCAGGTGTAGTAGCGATAGCGCCCTGACTTGCCGGTGCGGATGGTCATGGCCCCGCCGCAGTCGGCGCAAAAGCAAATGCCGGTCAACATGGTCGGGCCGCCGACCACTTGCGGCGGGGTGACTTTGGGGTTGCGCGATTTGAGGTGGGCCTGAACCGCGTCGAAGGTCGCCTGGTCGATCAGCGGCGGGACCGGGACGGCAATGATCTGATCGGCGGGCTTGAGCGTCTTGGCCTTGCTCCGCTTATTGAACTCATGGCGGCCGATGTAGGTCGGGCGGGTCAGCATGCGGTGGACCGCGCCCACGCCCCAGCGTCCTCCGGTTCGGGTGTAGAGCTTGCGTTCGTTGAGATACTTGACGATCGCCTTGACGCCCATGCTGCCAGACACGCCGTCGCCCTCAAGGGCGAGCCTGAAGGCCAGACGAACGGTGTCGGCGTGCAGCGGATCGATCTCCAGTTTCTTCTTGACCTTGGCGCCGCGTTTCTCGGCATCGATCACGCGATAGCCGATGGGCGGCAGGGACCCGTTCCAAAACCCCTGACGGGCATTTTCCTTCAAGGCCCTGAGCGTGTGCTTGGCCGTCTCCTTGGATTGGTACTCGTCGAACAGTGCCATGATCTGTCGCATCATGGCGTGCATGGGATCGTCGCCAAGCTCCTGCGTCATCGAGACGAGCCTGACGCCGTTCTTGGCGAGCTTCCTGACGTAGAACTCCAGCTCGAAGTGATCGCGAAAGAAGCGGCTGAACGAATGGACGATCACTACGTCGAAGGCCGGCGGCTTGGCCGTGCCTGCCTCCATCATTTTCTGAAACTCGGGCCGGCGGTCGTTGGTCGCGGTCGCGCCCGGCTCCACATAGGTCTCGATGAGTTGGTAGCCGCGCGCCTGGCAATAGGCTTCGCCCTGCCGGCGCTGGTCGGGGATCGAGACGTCGTGCTCGGCCTGCCGGGGCGTCGAGACGCGAAGGTAGAGTGCGGCGCGAAGCGGAACGCTGGTGGTCATGCCGCCCTCAGCGCCTTCTGGACGGCCTTGGGGTTGCGGTCAATGACCAGGAGATAGGCGCGGGTCGGCCCCTCCGGCACGCGGCGGCCCTGCTCCCAATGGCGCAGCGTGTTAATGCTGAACCCGAACCGCCCGGCGAACTCTTCCTGGGTCATGTTGAGCTTGGTCCGGATCGCCTTCACGTCGATATCGGCTGGGACGTGAATGCCGTAACGGTCGGTGTCCGCCGTGCCTTCTGCATAGGCCAGCGCCTCCTCCAGACCGCGCCGGATGCTCTCGGCTACTTTGCTCGTCATCGTGTTCTCCTCGCGTAACGCTCGACCAGGAGCGCGGTCAGCCGGCGGAAGTCATTGCGGTCGGCTTGGCTGAGGTCCGCCCGCTCGTTCTTGGCGTAGGCGGTCAGGGCGAAGATCGGCATCGCGTCGCTGTGGTAGTAGTAAACCACCCGCGCGCCGCCTCGCTTGCCACGTCCCTCCAGACCCCAGCGGAGCTTGCGGACGCCGCCAGTGCCAGGGATCAGGTCGCCGGCGAGCGGATTGCGGGCGAGAAAATCTACCAACACGCCGCGCTCGTCATCGTCCATGATCCGCCGCGTCGCGACCAGAAATTCAGGCGTCTCGACGACGCTGACGGGGACTGGCCTCGACATGCTGGATACTACTCCGTTGGCTGACTTACAGGCAAGGGTTATGATGATCCAATGGACGATCCCGCGTCCGGCTACGGTGCCCCGAACAGTTCGTCGAGGATGTCGCCGAACCATGCCTCGAACACGTCCACCTCGCGCTCGGTGACGGGCACGCGCTGGGGCCAATCGTCGGTGACGCGCCAGCCGGCTAGGTCATGCTTTACCGGCCGCCCCGACCGGCGCACCGATGGCATGAGGTAATCATAGAGGTCGTCCGGAATGACGACGCTATCGAAGCGACGCGCCCGGCGGCTGGGGTGGTAAGGGGCCATCTTGAACAGGTAGTAGACGCTGGATGGCAGAAGAATAACGCCCGGCGGCCTGGCGTGTAATTGGCGGGCGCGGGCTGCAAATAGGATGGAGTTGCGCCGCAACGGGAATGGAGCGCTTCGCTCGCAAAGAGCCTTACGAGCATGCCGAGCCTCCGCCGGATCGGAGACGCGCGGTCAAGGCCGTCAGCCGCGAAGCGGGGGCGCGGAACGCGCCAGCCTTGACGGCGTGGCTCCCGGTCCGGCCCCTGAACGGCAAGCGAGTAAGGCGCTGCCTCAAAGGCCGAGTCCCCGGCTACGCCCGAAAGTCCAGTCGATGCCGCCGCCGGGCATGGCGATCCCAGTGACCTGTCGGCCGAGACGTTGCTCAAGGACCGGTTGCCAGGGGACGAGACTAAAGCCCAACCCGTCGTCGATCATGGCGAACTTGCCGCTGCCGAGATTGACGGCGCCGACCAGCGTTCCGGAGACGTAGTTTCCGGCTTCAGCCGGTTTGAATGTCAGTCCGCGCGCCTTGGCCATCTCCGGCCCGACGCGGGCGATTTCCTGTTGCTCCAATCGCGACAAGAGGTCCCTGGGCGCGCGAACGCCGCCCTCGGGTGTCCGGGACGCGAGGCCCTGATCGACGAGGCTGTCCTTGCGCCGCTCCAGCGCGCGGCTCACCTCCGCCCCGAACCCGGCCTGCGTCAATGGCGTCCGTTTGGGCGAGACCAACTCACGGTCCAGCCAGGTCGCGCCGCCACTGGTAATTTGCTTGTCGAGGTCATAGGCGGAGAGAACGCGAAGGTTCATCCGTCGGCTTTGCGTGGCGTCATACGCGGCCGCGCGACCCTCGAAGTCAGAGGGGATTGACCAGCGGTCTGCGTCCAGTCGCTCAACCATGCCGGCCCGGCGCAGCGCCTCCAGGCGCCGGACATGGCTCTCGACGTAGCCGTCGTAGTCGCTGCCCGGCACGCGGACGTGACCGGCCTCGGCGATTGCCCGGTGCTCGCTCGGGCGATAGATGCCCGTTTCTTCGGCCAGGGCCGCGATGTTGCGATCCGATGCGCGCGGCCCGGCCGGCGCGCGGCCGATCTCCACGATGGACCCGATCGGCGCATCTTGAGCGACAGCCTTGTCGCCCAGCGCCACATGGTGCGTGCGGCCGTCAACGCCGTCCACGATCAGCGCCACACGGTCGCCCAGCTCGTCGGCGAGACGCTTACCGATCACGCGTCCGATGACGGGCTGACGTTCATCCTCGCCGTGGAGCACGTATTGGCCCATCCCGCGCTCCAAGCCACGATCAGTCAGCGCGCGGTTGATGGCTTTAACGATGTCGCCGCGCTCGCCCAGCGCCCGCATCGTCGGCTCCAGCTTTTCGGATATGGTCCAGACGCCCGGCTCATGTTCCCTGGCGAGACCGTAACGCTCCAGCGTCTCCAACCGGCCGACCCTGAGCGTGCGATCAAAGTCGGCGCGCACTTGGCCGGCTTCGGGCCGCAGATCGAGTACGCGTTCGGGCGCCTCCTCGATCATCGCGCGGTCGATGCGGGTGAAGCGCTCGGCGGTGATTTCTGCCCGCAGCTTCTCGCGCAATTCCAGATCGGTCTCAGGCCCCAGCTCCAGGGTCGCCCGCTCCTGTGCCCGAAGGCGGACGCCATCGGTGATGTAGTCCTGGGCGATGATGAGGTCCTTGCCGAGATCGTCCTTGCCCCGGATCACCACATGGCTGTGCGGATGGCCGGTGTTGTGGTGATCCACCGCGACCCAATCGAGCTTCGTGCCCAGATCGGCTTCCATCTGAGCCATGACATCGCGGGTGAAGCCGCGCAGGTCCGACAGCCGGTCGCCGTCCTCCGGCGAGACGATCATGCGGAAGGAATGGCGGTCGCTCTCGCCGCGCTCCACGAAGGCGCGGCCATCTTCCTGGTCGTGCTCCGGGCTATAGAGTTGGCCGCGTTCGCCGTCGCGAGTCGTGCCGTCCCGTTGGATGTAGCGCAGATGCGCGCCGGCCGCGCCGCTGCCGATGCGATGCCGGACGATGCGGGCCTTCACCACCACCCGCCGTTGCCGCTGGCCGGGGCCGCGTTCCGTCGCCTGCCGCTTCAGCCGATCAGCGACGGCCTGACCCCGCCCGATCCGGGAGCATCTTCCCTTCCCGGACCCGCGCCCACGTGGCTTGCCGCCCGTGAACTGCGCATGGGTCAGCGGGCCGCCATTGGCCTTGGCTGCCGCCTTCATCACCTCGGCGACAAACGACTGTGACCGCCGGGCGCTTGCGCGCCCATGATCGCGGATGCGGCCTATGCGGGGACGGAAATCAGCGGCGTCGTCTCGGCTCATGGCCGAGATGTCGAAGCGCCGGTCTCGCCGAGCAAGGCCGTGCCGGCTGCTGGCGTACAAATGGCTGCAAAAACAGGCGATTGGCATGGTCGGTGCCACCCACCCCGCCCCACCAAGCGGAAAACCAGTGTGCAGACAAGGACTTACAGGAAGCGCGCGCTTCCTTTAATCTTGCCCTCACTCTCTTCTTCGCCTTTCCTGCGCGGGACTATCCTATACTACGACCTCTGATGTCGAACGATGGTGACCTGATCGGTCAGGCTTCGCCCGCTCGCTGCCATCGATCGGCGAATGAATGTGCCGAAAATGGGCACGTCAAAGCACAGGAACGGCGCTACGGAACCGCCGAGAAGCGTCAGTCACGTGACACAGAACACCGTTGAGCCGACCTTCGAATGCGTGATTGGTGCAACGGCCTACAGGTTCGCCAGCTACCATCAAGGCGCTTGGCGACATCCCGGAATCCGTCGTCGTGATGCCTTCAATGGCGTCCGCAGCACTATAAGCTACCCCTACAACACTAGTGTTCGGCACCGCCGCGCGCAATTCTTCGGACCTACCTTCGTGGGTAGGCGGCACGCGGAGAGGCCGATTGCGGTCGACCGATGGCCCGTCGTCGTGCCAGCTTCCGGCAAGGGTGGTTCCGGCAAGAGGTGTCAAATCGGCCGCGGGAATGTAAGCTGCGTTCAGGGTCAGCGAGGCATTCTGGTCTGACGTTTCGAACTTGGCGGGAGCATTCCGGGCGAAGACGCCTGCGCAGGGGGAGGCTATGGTAGCCTGGAGAGGGTTCGTGCTTTTTTCTGTCCTTGTGTTCTCTCCGTGTTTGGCATGGGCAGAGCAAGAGGCACCGGTCACCGATTGTGACCGGTATGCTGCGAGCGAACTGGATCAAACCAACCCTCGCGTTCCCTTCGAGAAAATTGATCCAAAAGCCGCGATTCCAGCATGTGAAGAAGCGGTGCGGACGTATCCCGGCAGCGCCCGCCTGATCTTTGAGCTCGGTCGCTCATACCTGAAAGGCGGCGATTTTGCCGCCGCTCTGATGCGCTTTCGGCAAGGGGCGGAGCAGACCTACCCTCCGGCTTTGAATGCCATCGGCACCATGTACGCCAACGGTTCCGGGGTGCCAAAAGACGAAAGCGTGGCGGTCAACTGGTATCGGAAATCGGCCGAACGGGGTTACGTCGGCGGTCAGTTGAATCTCGGGTTAATGTACGAGAACGGGCGCGGCGTACCTCGAGACTACGCAATGGCACTACAGTGGTATCGCAAAGCCGCCGCCCAAGGTTCTGCACTGGCGCAGGATAGCATCGGATATTTCTACGGCCAGGGGATGGGCGTAAAGAGAGACGATGGCGAAGCCGTCGCCTGGTTCCGGAGGGCAGCAGAACAGGGGATGGCGGGCGCCCAATACAATCTTGGGACGATGTACGAGAAAGGTTTCGGCGTACCCCAGGATCGGTCCCAAGCGCTCGCTTGGTACCAGAAATCTGCTGATCAGGGAAGTGGGAACGCCAAGAAAAAGCTTGCAGCTTTGGGCAGAGAAGACACTCCCGATGCCCCACGTCCTCCTGATATGACTTGGCTCAAGAAGCAAGCTGCCGCGTCCTGCCGGTATCAATCAGAGCAAGATATCGAAGATTGCTACGTAGAGTCTCTGAAGAATTATAGAGGGCATCCACAAGATTTGACGAGAGGAGATATGCGCGATGCGGTTGCCTATTGCAGCCACGTCGCAGAATCGAACGATGGCCAATTTTGCGCCGGTCTTCACGATCAATTTCGTATACTATTCGATCAAGAGGCCCAAGAGCAGATCGAGTCCGCCGCCCGCGAACGGCAGCGCCGAGAGGCCGAAGAAGCCAAAAAGCCAAAGACCATCGCTGTAACGGCGCGCGGTGTGAGCGTCGTACCCGGTGCTATCATTTGCCCAAACCACGATACCGTAAGCCTGATGTTCGATTTATATGTCGCTCATTGGACCGATACACAGCAGGACGCGCTAACCCATGGCCAGTCGCGCCTGCTACGTGGAGACCCGACACCCGCACCTGACCTGAAATTCTACGGCTGTGCTCTGTTGCCGCCAGGTACTCGTATGACGTTGGAACGCGGAAATATCGTGCCCGTGGTAACCGCGACATTGCCGGACGGTACGTCGATCCGAGGCGTTACACTTGCCGCAATGATCGCTGGGCAGTGAACCGGAGATGACCCGGCCAACGCAAAAGCAGGATGAGCAGCGCACACTCCTTGAGCTGATGGCGGCTATCGGTGTTCAACTCGAAAGCTGCCCTATGGAAGGTGAAGTACCAGATTTTATGATCCAGATATCTGGCCGAACGGTCGGCATTGAAGTGACGATGTACCAGTCGAGAAGGACCGTTGCGGGCATCCAAAAGCGGGCCGTTGAAGCGGAATGGGAAGAATTAGAAAGGTCATCGCGGACTTTTCAGGCTGAAAATAGTGCGCTTGCGGGCATTTATATCCTGTTCAGATTCAAAGATGGCGTGCCGTCCCGACGGGAGAGAGCCGATTTCTTTTGTGAAATACTTGACTTCGTTCGCAGTAATGGGTGCGGGATCGGCGATGAATGGGCTGATTTCTGGCGGTACGAACTCACGTCTCCGTTGATGATCAAGTATCTGAAGGCCATTGTCCTACGACGAGGCGAGCGAAGTGAGTGGGATTCAAATATAACGGCCGGATTCATAGACCGTCCTGCCGACACAATCTCAAGAATTGTGGCAGAGAAGTCGACCAGAAATTATAGGCCGGCGGATGAACTATGGCTTGTGATTCAGCGCAGTCATCGGCCTTCCGAAATGGTGCTGCCGATCAGCGGTGTATCAGAGCTCGATGCAAGTCTGGATCTTCAAAGGAATCTAACGGCCAGCCCTTTTTCGAAGGTCTATGCGTTCACCGCAATGGGGCTATTTCTATGGGATCGGAACGGCGGCGCATGGCTGCCGGTCGCCAATGGCGGTCTCGGCCAATTCGCGGCCCGCAACTCATGACACTCATAGGGCTATAGCGTAGACGTAGTGCTCATCTTCATCGAGCATGGCCCGCCACCTCTCCCGACTAACCGCTTGATAATAAATGCGTCTTCGGCCCGGATAGAGTTTCGGCATACACTTTGGCACACCCATCGAGCGCACCGCTCCCGCAGAGTTCTTGCTGGGTTCCCGCCGTCCCCTATCGTCTCGCCGTGCCCGAAGCGCCCCGCCTCCGCTCGCCACCCCGGTATATGCTGCCCCGGTGGCCTATGCTGCGCTACCGCCGGGCTGCGCCTATCGTCCTGCCTTCCAATGGTGCGACTGCGGCGCCACGTGGCTCGCACCCGCTTACGGCGCGAATGGCGTGTCCTGCCAGGTAGTTCCGCCCCGTCAGCGGACGATGACGTGGTTTACTGCCGGAATATTGCCTGCGCACCGGGGAGTGCCATGATGGCGGATGTGAATCTATGCGCTGATGTCCGCGTATCTATACGTCTGCTTCGGCACGCTTCTGTTCTACAAGTGGGCAATACTTAGCGGCCAGGTCAAACGCTATTCTCGGCCTATCTTCGTCCAACGTTCAGCGCGGGGAGACGAGAACGTTGCAGTGTCTGCTCGGTCAGCCGCAACGTCAAGCCTCCGCCAACTCCTGGTGCTTTCCAGCATCTCGGCACGAATTCACATTCGGTCGCCGGTAAAGGCATAGAGACACCCCTCTCCGTCGATGCTTCCTTCAATATGAGTGCCGCTCACTCGCCCGGAGATCGTTCCGTTGTTCGCCTGCCCGGAGAACGAGCCGTCCTTTGCCATCGTCGCCGCGAAGATGGGCGTCGGATTGCCGGGCATGTTCGGATGCGGCACAGCGTAGCTGAACTGGCCGTTGCTCACAGTGATAGTCGGTTGGCCGGGTGATTCACACCAGTTAGTCCCGGCGGCTTGCGCACTCATGCCGGTGACGCGAATTGCGCCTCGATATGAGCCGTCGAACGAGGTTACAGGCGGAGGCGCCGTCGTGCTCTGTTGTACCGCCGTTTGGCCGGCACAGCCGGAGATCATCAGCAGCAGAGCCATTGAGAATAGCCCGACCTTAGGCATGTCAGCGACCATATATCCTGTGGAACAGTTCGAACGGACGTTCATTTCCAAGTTTCCCCGGATGTTGGCACTCGAAGATACCCGACGCGTGCGATCGGTCATCGTTCTGAACTTACATAAGGTCAAGCATCATAGCTGTTGCTCCCATCTGAACTTGTCGATCCCGGCAGCCCGAGCCTCTGAACGCTGATGCTTGACGCCAGCTTTTGATCTCGGCGTAACGTTGCGGACTAATCATCAAGCTCATTGTCGATCTCCACCTACCATCCGACGCGCCACCAGTAACCCAGGGAGAGCGAGACCGCAATCCACTTTGGGCCAGAAGCAGATGCGTTTTGCCGACGTGCAATAGGCGGCAGCCTGACGGAGGCTCCTGAATCGGCGCGCACAGGGCGCAATGGTCAGGATACAGGTCCACACCGAGGATCCGTTCCGTTACATAGGTTTTGATTTACACACGGGCCGTGTGCCCCCACGAGCGCGAGCGAGACCAAGCGCAAGACGTTGTGCATGACGTCGTTGCTATGCTGAGAAATCCGGCAACCGTTGTGCAGCACCACCAGTCGCCGCGCCACTTGAAGCCATGTGGCTTTGTTGCTGCCTAGACGATGGCACTGGTCCTCGCGATTGCTTTTCTATAGGAATCCACGCGATGCACGGGCTTAGTTCCGGATGCCGATGCCAGCTATGCCAACAACGACACTTGGCCGTTGGAACGCTCGTAGAACCCGGCGAAGACCTTCAGCTTGCCGGCCGCGAAAATGTCGGTGATTACCGGGGAGGCGGCGCGCAGCAGGACGGCGGCTTGTCGCTGGCCGAGCAGGGATAGCGCCCGAACGCCCCTACATCTGGCGCCTGCATTGGCCGTCGTCCCCTTCCGTCCGGGATCGCGTTGGCGGCCCATTCGCCCGCGGTACAGGCTGGTGCTCTCACCCATTCACGTGGTTTACGGTCAGGTCGGTGTTGCGGCCGAAACCTTGGAAGCCAGTGTTGACGAACCCGCGCACGGCATGGTTTGGGTCAAAGCGTCCTCCACCGCTATGCGGAATCGGCAGAAACGATTCTGAGCAAGACTTTAAGCGTTTCTTACGAAGCTTGCCTGATTGCCGACGGTCCGGCGGCGCGTGGCGCCCCGTACCGGCTCGAAGGGACATAATCGGGAGTGTTGACCATACCATGGTCCGGAGTCTTTCGACCCCGGCGATGGCAGCGCGCGGGAGCGGTCGCACGTGACAAGGTGGCCATCGGTCCCGTCAGTCTGTGACGGCCCCGCGGCGATACATAAACCGTCGCGCGGCGCGATAACAACCGGCGTCGCACACCGGCTCCAGTCGGTAGCCGCAATCATCAGTTCCGCTGCGGTCGGTGCCGTGGTGCACAAGCCGGACCGGCGTGTCCGGAGTGAAGTCGCGCGAGCGGTCGCGGTGCGGCATCAGCGTCCGGCTGGGAAACACCGGATCGACACAGGCCACCCTGTTGGCGCCTCATGTATCGACAGGACGCAGCCTCTCGCTCCGCCCAGCACTGTCCGGCTCGCTCCCCGGCCAATTGGCCGGTGCCATTTGCCCGCCCATTGCGCGACATCCCTTCGCGCGGATGACCAGAGGAGAATCCTGCTCATGCAAATCGGAATCATCAGTGCCGGCAATGTCGGCAATGCGCTGGCGGTGGGCTGGATCAGGGCCGGCCACGACGTCACATTCGGGATACGTAACCCGAAAGCCCCGCCATCCGGAGGACCGGCGCGTGCCCGCTATGCGAGTGTGGCGATGGCGGCACAAGGCGCCGAGGCGGTGATCCTCGCCGTGCCGTGGCCGGCCGTGCCGGATGCGCTCGCGGCAGCCGGCGATCTGAGCGGCAAGCTGCTGATCGACTGCACCAATCCCCTGCGCATGGGCGCAAACGGACTGGAGCTGGAGATCGGCCACGGTAGCTCGGGCGGCGAGCGCGTGGCCGCGCTGGTGCCCGCGGCCTCCGTGTTCAAGACGCTGAACCAGACCGGATTTGCGAACATGGAGCACGCCGGCGCCTTCGTGCCGCTGCCAGCAGCAATGTACGTCGCCGGCGATGACGCAGCGCGCAAGCCGATCGTGCTGGCGCTGGTGTCCGACCTGGGCTTCCAGGCGATCGATGCCGGACCGCTGACCGTGGCGCGCTTGCTGGAGCCTATGGCGATGCTATGGATCCACATGGCGCTGAACCGTGGCGCGCCCATGACCCAGGCGTTCGCATTGACGCACCGAACGTGATAACCACATGGGTGCGACTACTTGACTGGCGGCGCTGATTTTCGATAACAGACTGTCTTCTCGTGGTATAAAGTCAGACATGGCGGAATATGGCGAATGGAATCGCAAGGGCGCAGTCCTCAGCGATGTCACGGCCGAAAAGGAATATGGGGTGACCCGCGATTTCATCGTCGAGGGTATCCAAGCCGGCAAACTTGAGTACCGGGAAGGGTCGGTATGGGGCAACCCGTACCTCCGGGTCCTGAGAAGCCAGCTTGAACCGTACATAGCGGCACAGCTTGGCACAGAGCATCTGGCGACCAGAAAGGCCCAGACCGAGTTGCGCGCTGTCAGCAAGGAGATCGCCGACATCAGGAAGAAACTCGCCGCACTTGAGGCGCGGAAGGCTGAACTTGAGCGTTCGACCAAGACGTAGCGGGGCCAACGTCAGCACAGGCGCCAAGCGGCAGGCAATCGTTCGTCATCGGGGGGCCGCCGCGATCTGGTGACGTTCGCCGGGCTATTGGCGGTCGTCTGCGTCAAGCCCGGGCACGCCACCCTCCCGCGGCAACCGCTCTCGACGCCGCTCGCCGGTGCGCGACCGGCGCCGCCGTTCCAACAGCCGCCCACCGCCTGCTCAATGGCCCTCGAGCCAGGTATCGAAGCGCTGCTTCAGCTTCGCCTGGTTGTCGTGCCAGAACCCGGTATCGATGCGGACCGCCGCGTTCAGATTGGCCGGGGTGGTCGGCGACACCGCCTGCATGTCCGGCGCCAAGCCGTCATTCGCGCCCTTTGCCAGTCCGGCGATGGCGGCGCTGTCGAACAATAACGCCTCCATCGCCGGCATCCCGGCAAAGTAGAGAAACTGCTGCGCCTGGCGCAGGTCGGGGCTGCCCTTCGGCGCCGCCCAGCTCTCCACCCGGTACAGGCCGGCGTTCCACTGAATGCCGAAATTGCGATGGTCCACCCGGTTCGCCATGACAATCCGGCCGGATGGCGCCGAGGTCATCAACACATCGCCGGAGCTCAGGATGTGCGCCGCCTCGGCCCCGGTCTGCCACCAGACGATATACGGCTTGAGCTGATCCAACTTGCGGAACGCGCGATCAACGCCGTCGCTGGTCGCCAGCACCTTGTACACGTCAGGGGGGGACACGCCGTCGGCGATCAAGGCGAACTCCAGATTGCCGTGCACGCCTTTGTAGAGGCCGCGCTTGCCGGGATTTTTCGCCACGTCCCAGAAATCCGCCCAGTTCGGAGCGGCGGGGAACTTGTCGCGGTCCCAGGCCAGTACGAGCGTGGTCAGCGCTGCGCCGACGCCGCAATCACTGACGCCCTGACCCAGGTAGTGGTCCTTGCCGCCGATCGCCGACCAGTCGAGCTTCTCGAACAGGCCCTCGCCGCAGCCGGTAGCGAGTTCGTCGGCATTCACCTCGACCAGGTCCCAGGTGTTGTCTGGTGCCTTCAGGTGGCTGCGCAGCGTGTCCAGGCCGCCCTCCCAGCTCTCCAATTGCACCGGAATGCGGGTTGCCGCGGTGAACGGCGACGCGATCGCCTGAACGACGGCGTCCAACGTCGGCTTGCCGCGCGCGACGACCGTCAGGTCGCGCGCCAGGGCGGCGGCAGGGCATGCAGAGAGCAATGCCACGGCGACGAGCAACGTGCGGGCGGGCATGGACAGGGGGTTCGCGCTCCTGATGTGCGGCGGACGCTACAATCCGCCGGGCGGATCGGCAACGCACCGTTTATCCGCCGAGGCCCGTCTATCCGCCGAGAATCGTGCCGGCGACGAGATCAGCCTCGGCGGCCGCGACCTTCTTGCCGCCGTCCCAGCGCACGCGCTGCACCTCGATGAAGCCGCCCTGGCCGTGGATCAACGCGCCCGATCCGGTCACCGCCACGACCTCGCCCAGCTTCCTGCCCTTCACCTCGGAGAAGGTGCGGGCGATGCGCTTGCGGCACTCGAACAGAAACAATTTGCGCCCGTCGAGCGTGGTCCAGGCGCCGGGCGCGGGATTGACACCGCGGATAAGGTTGTAGGTGAGATCGACATGGGTGGCCCAGTTGATGCGGGTTTCCGCGTCGCGGATGATACCTTCATAGCCGGCGTCGGGCTCGTATTGCACCAGCGCCGGGGCCTTGCCGGCGACGACGAGGTCGGCCACCTCGACCAGGGCGGCGACGCCCATCGGGAAGATCTTTCCGAAGTACAGCGAGCCGAGCGTGTCTTCCTCCTCGATCTTCACGGCGCGCGTGAGGATCACCGGACCCTCGTCTAGCCCGTCGGTGGGGCGGAAGATGGAGAAGCCGGTCTCCGTGCGGCCGCAGATGATTGCCCAGCTCATGGAGGAGGCGCCGCGATGCAGCGGCAGCAGGCTGGGGTGGAACTGGATCGTGCCGAATTTCGGGATGTTCACGAAATCCTGCGGGGCGAACTGCGTGACATAGGCCATCACGCCGACATCGGCCTGGGCCGCACGCATCGCCTCCTGCGCCGCGGGGTCGGTGAGTTTGGAGAACTGATGCACCGTCACGTTGCGTTGCTCGGCCGCCAGACGCAGCGGGTCCGGGCGGCCCTTCTCCGGGGCGCAGAACACCGCCGCGACCTCGTCGCCGCGGTTGAGGAATGCTTCCAAGGTGGCCTTGCCGAAATCCTGCTGACCGATGATGGCGATGCGCATGCGTTTGCCTCCCGCTTGTCTGGAGTGATTGTCTAATCGCGGGCCGCGCAAAGTAAACCTCTCCCGCGGCAGCGGGAGAGGTCGGGGTGCGTAAGCACCGAGGGTGAGGGTGATCGGGTCCGCACGTAGCAAACAGACAGTGCGGCACGCGGCACCCTCACCCTCGCCGCTTACGCGTCTCGACCTCTCCCGCGAAGCGGGAGAGGTTTACTAGCCGGTGCAGTGTCACCTCGGGCGGACAGTTCAGGCGGACATCGACCAGCGACGTGCCGCTGCCGGTCGAGGTGTACCCGGTCATCGCGTGGTAACGCCACGCCCCGCGGGCAAAGCGGCGCGGGCTGCTGGCGTCGGTCAGCACCGGCACGCCGTTGGGCAGGCAGATCTGCCCGCCATGCGTGTGACCGCACAGCATCAAATCGAAATCCGCATGCGCCGCGTGACGATAGGCCTCGGGCGTATGCGACAGCAGGATCGACACAGCTTGAGCGGGAATGTCGTCAGCCGCGCGGTGGAAGTTCTCCAGCCGGTAAGAATGCGCGTCGTCGATGCCGGCGAGATAGATCGCCGCGCCATTGCGCCGGATCGCGGTCCATTCGTTGAGCAATACGCGATAGCCCATCGCCTCCATGGCGGGCACCATGCGCAGCGAGTCGTGGTTGCCGAGGACTGCATACGGCGTCCCCTTCAGATGCGGGCGCAGCGCTGCGAGACCGGCGAGTGCCGCGGTGCACGGCCCGAGCGTGCGCGCGCGATAGTCGCCGGTGAGCACGCATAGATCGTAGTCCAGCGCCCGTATCGCTTCGATCAAGACGGCGGCGTAATCGGGCGCGGCATCGATATGCAGGTCGGTGAGCTGCAGGAGGCAGAATCCATCGAACTCCGCCGGCAGATGCGGCAACGCGACCTCGTGCCGCCGCAGCACAATGCGCCGTGCATTGCGCCGGGCGTGCCCCAGCAGCCCGACCGATCGCAGGCCTCCGCGCACCAGGCCGCGCATCGAATGCCAGTTGTCGACTGGGAAGAAGTGGGTACCGCGGCGGAACGCATGTGCTTCGCGGTCGCGCTCCAGCCCGAGGCGCTGGCGCACGTGCAGCCGGCCGATGCGCGCGGCCAGCGCATCGAGCGCGCCGTCGTCAGCTTCCTCCGGTGGGTTTTTGGTCAGCGCAGCAGGCCCCGCGCAGCCAGATTGCGCATCAGCGCGCCGGCGCCGAACGTCCAGGCCTCGCATTGGTCGGTCGGCCGGATGCGGTTCACCAGCCTTCCCAACTTCGGCGCCGCAATCGTGACGATGTCGCCGTTTTTGTGCGTGAAGCCCTGGCCCGGCGCGTCGCGATCCTCCACCGGTGCGAACATGGTGCCGAGGAACAGCACGGCGCCGTCCGGGTAGCGGTGGTGCGGGTTCACCATCTGCGCCACCAGGTCCGCCGGATCGCGGCTGATCAACCCGATCGACGAGGCGCCCTGCAACACGAAGCCGTCCTCGCCTTCGACGCGCAGCGTCACCGTGGTGCGGCGGATGTCGTCCAGCGTGAAGCCCGCATCGAACAGCCGCAGGAACGGACCGACGGCGCAGGACGCGTTGTTGTCCTTCGCCTTGGAGAGCAATAGCGCCGAGCGCCCCTCCACGTCGCGCAGGTTCACATCGTTGCCGAGCGTCGCGCCGACCATGCAGCCGGCGGACGACACCGCCAGCACCACTTCCGGCTCCGGATTGTTCCACAAAGAGATCGGATGGATGCCGGCGTCCACCGCGGTGCCGACCGCGGCCATCGGCTGACACTTGGTGAAGATCTCCGCGTCCGGGCCAATACCGACTTCCAGGTATTGGCTCCATGCGCCCTGCGCGATCAGCACCTGCTTCAATTGCGCCGCCTGCGGCGAGCCCGCCTTCAGTTTCGCCAGGTCGTCGCCGACCAGGCGGTTGACCTCGGCACGGATGGCGGCGGCGGCGTGCATGTCGCCGCGCGCGCGCTCCTCGATGACGCGTTCGAGCATGGAAATGGCGAAGGTGACGCCGGCGGCCTTCACCGCCTGCAGGTCGATCGGCGCGAGGAACCACGGGTGGTTGGGATTACGCGTCTCAAGCGGAGTGTTGGCAAGAATTTCGTCCACGCTGCCGAGCTCTTCGCCGTCGGCCTCGCGCACTGTCATCGCCGGGTCAGCGGATTCGCACAGATCGCGGACGGTGGGGGTATGCCGGGAAATGTCGAACACCGCACCGTCGCGCAGCACCACCACGGACGGTCCGCCGGCGTCGGGGCGCCAGACGCGCCCAGCCAGCGTGGCGGTCGCGGCGTCCTCGGGCAACGCCGGCCGGGCCGCATCGCGAAGCTGGGACATAGCGTCTCCTGATGAATGCGGGCGGGATGGTAGTGCGGCAGACGGTGGGGGCAAGAGCGGCCGGGCCACAACCTGTAACCTCTCCCACTTCGCGGGGTTGGATCGCGAAGCGAACCAACCGAAGCGTCGAGGGTAAAGATGATCGGCTCGCCGCGCTGCACCCTCACCCGGCGCTACGCGCCGGCCTCTCCCGCTTCGGCGGGAGAGGTCAGGTCCTCGCTGTCCAACTCCAGCAATTGCTCCGCCTGCGCCGCGTCGACGGCCTCCACCCCGCGCAGCTTGCGGCTAACGGCGCGCGTGCGCACGCGGGCCCGCTCGATCGTGTTGCTGAAGCTGCCGGCCTGCCGTGCGAGCGTGTCAAGCACCTTATCCATGGTAAGCATCTCCTGCTTCGTCGCCCCCAGCAGGTCACGGATCTGGTCCGCCTTCTGCTCTAGCGCCAGCGTAACAAACCCGAGATGGATGGTACGCAGCAGCGCCGGAAACAGGCACGGCCCCAGCACCAGCACGCGGCACTCGCGGCCGATTTCGTCGATCAGGCCAGGGATGCGCGCAACCTCGGCATACAACGCGTCGGTCGGCAGGTACATCACCGCGAACTCCACCGTCACCGGCGGGTTGATATACTTCGCCGCAATCTTCTTCGCCTGATCGCGCACCGCGCGCTCCAGCCGACGCGTGGCATTCCGCTCGCCTTCCGCATCGCCGGCTTCCGACGCCGCCAGCAGCCGTTCGTAGTCCTCCACCGGGAACTTGGCGTCGATCGGCAGTAGCGGCTTGTCCTCGCCGCGCATCGGCATGATGACGACGAACTCTACCGCCTCGTCGCTGTCCGGCCGCACCGTGCGGTTGGTTTCGTAAGCGCCGGGCGGCAATATGTCATCGAGCATCGCGCGCACCTGCGTCTCGCCCCAGCCGCCGCGCGTCTTCACATTGGCGAACAGCCGCTTGATGTCGCCGATCTGCGCAGTGACCGCCTGCACGTCGCCCATCGCCTTCTGCACCGCGGCGAACTGGTCGATGACGCGGTTGAAGCTCACGTTCATCTGCTTTTCCACCGCGGCGTGGAGTTGCTCGTTCACCGTCTTCTGGATTTCCGCGAGCTTGCCCTCGTTGCCCTCGCGCATCTCGCGCAGCTTCGCTTCCACCATGCCGCGCGTGGTTTCGAACTGCGCGCCGGTCTGTTCCGTCGATTTGCGCTGTCCCTCCGCCAGCGCCAGCCGCAATTCCCCCTGTTCGCGCGACAGCACCGTGCGCATCTGCTCCATTGCGATACCGTAAGTACCGCGCAATGCCGCGATGCGCTCGGCGGTCGCGGTGTCTGCGGCGCGCAAGACGGCGCGGGTCGTTTCGGCCTCCGCCCGCGCGCCGGCGAGGTTCTGTTCCCCGAGCAGCCGGAGCGTGGCAAGGGTGCGGGATTGGCGGGCGAGCAGCAGCAAGGCCGCGAGCGCGGTCAGCACGGCGAGGGCCGAAAGGATAGGGGCGAGGGTGGTGGGCATGCGGCGGAGTCCCCGAGTCGTTTGGGGATTATGCACGAGATGATGACGAGTAGTGCCCGTTCAGGCATTCGATGCGCGGAACGGACGAGCTATTGGATTCCGCGATGGCTGGCCGTCACGACGAGGGCGTCGAGGCCCTCTCGCGATGAGCGGCGGCTTATGATATCGTCACGTATCGAGGTCAGGCATAGTCCACAGCAATGGATGAAACCGCCCAACCGCCACCATCGGATGCCGCACAGGACGGGAACGTTGTCGCCCTTCTTGTGCCGGAAGCAGTGGCCCAGGTCTTTGACCCGGTAGCGCTAGGTGCGGCTCTGGCTGCGTCCTCGAAAAAGCTCCGCATCCTGCTCTGCCTTACGGAGCCTGCCGGCCTTCCGTTAGCGACAGCGCTGGACGACGCTGGGGTGAAGACGGAGATCCTGCTCGGCCCCGCGCTTGATGCGCCCGTCACCAAGGCCTTCGTCCTCCGCGCGCCACCCGGCACCTCGGCCACCGCGCAAATGGAGTTTGGTCTCGCCCTTGCCGACGTCGTTCTGGTTGCATCATCGTCCGACGACACGCCACTGAGCCGCGCGGCAGCGAAATTTGGCAAGCCGGCGTTCGTCCCCGGCACGCCTCTGCCTGCCATTCCGTCTGCCGCCAGCGTCACCCACCGCCTCGACCCGAAGCTGCCGGGATGGCATTCCTGGGGACGTTGTGTTTTTGGCCGGTTGGAGCAGACCATCCTCGAATTGCTCGCGTTCAACTGGCTTGGACGGGCGGCACACGGCGCGGCGGAGAGCCGCAAGCAGTTGCGGAAATGCTGGCGCCGGTCATGGCGTCCGGGCGCCTACTTTGCCCCCGAGCCGGAATGGCGGAATGTGGCGCCTGATCGGACTGCCGTCGATCCGTCATCGAAAATTGTTGCCTGCTTCGATGCGCTGGACCGAAGCGCTCTGTACGGCTCCTACGTTCACCGCGACCTGGTATGGATCGAACATTTCGGCGCGGCTTTCGCCGTGCTGGCGGCCGTGGCCGGGCAACTTATCCATAGCCACCTAGGCTGGGGCATCGTGGAGCTGGTGACGCTGGCCGTGGTCGCACTCCTGGTCATCGTGGCACGCCGCACCAGCCTTCAGGAGCGGTGGACGGCATGCCGCCTCGGCGCGGAGCAATTGCGGATCGCCCGCATGTCCCTGCCGCTGCTCGTGGTGCCTCCGGCATTGGCCACATCGGACAAGCCGCCCGACACTGACGGCCACAGCAGCCAGGAGACCGAGTTCGGTTTCCAGGCGCTGGCGCAGGTGAAGCGCATCGTACGTGATCACGGCCTGCCACGGCTCGATCCCGGCTTCACCGCTGCGCAGGCGTCAGGCTGGCTGCGTCTGATCGTCGATGATCAGATAAAGTACCACCATCGCAATCACCGCAAGCTTGAACACGCTGAGCGCCGGCTGCGATTCCTCACTCAGATGATCTTTCTGGCCGCGGCTGTGGCCGTCGTGGTGCAGTTCTGCGTCCCTGCCGAGTGGCTGCTGCTGTTCACCGCCGCCGGCCCGGCTTTGGCCGCGGCATTGCACGGAACGGGTACGCGTCTTGGTATCGTCCACCGCAAGGCGCTCAGCATCGACGCGGAGAGGGACCTCGTGCCGGTCACCAAAGCTCTGGCTGGACTGAGCCGTGCCTCCCTCACAACTGAGGCGGCCTGGCGAAACGTGCGGCGCCTTGCGTCGGAGGCGGCTGCGGCCATGGGGCGAGAGAATACCTCCTGGCATAGACTGGTACGCCGCTACCGGGACGACTTGCCGTGACTGACGAACTTGCCGATTTGGACGCGAACCCGAACGCACTGAGGGTGTGCAAGAAGCCGGTGGCGGTTCGGGTGGAATTCGTGACTGCGGACGGCGTGTGCGAGACGCTTGAAGGCCCGGTGCGCTTCCGGGCCGGGGACGCGATCCTGACCGGAAGTCAAGGCGAACACTGGCCGGTGCGACGTGACCTTTTCTTGTCCAGTTATGAGCCTGTGCCGCCGACCCAAGCCGGGGAGAGCGGAAGTTACCGTAAGGCGCCGGTCGTCGCCTACGCGCTCCGCCTGGAACAACCGCGGGACGTGCCGGTAGGCTGGCAGGATGATCCGTTGCACGGACGTCGGGGCGACTGGTTGCTGCATTATGCCGACGGCAGTCGTGGTGTGATTCGGGACGCGATCTTCCGCGAGAGCTACGCTCCCGCTCCTGGCGAAACCCGCTGGCCGCCTCCCACCGACATAGGCCGCGCGTGCGATCGATAGCCAAGTCGGTTAGACATCTCGGATACGGCAATACCAACGAACAGCATTGTCATCGCCCTCACGGCCCCCGGCCTGGTGCTTCGGCGGTAAGGCTTGGGCGCCGCGCCGCCGGGCAAAAAATGCGCGTCGTCAGGATGAGAGACGGCCAACCAGCAGTGGCCGACCTGCGCCGGCAAAATCTGTAATACGGTGGCGCCGGCCGAACCCGGGTCTCGCCGGCGTCGATCCGCCCTACGCCGCGACCGGGATCGCCACATCCTGCTTGCGGGCGAGTTCCGTCAGCAGCGGCAGCAGCGTGCCAAGGTCGCGTTCCGCCACACAGACCAGGTAATGCTGGGCCGCGGGCGTCTCGTCGGCCGATTCCGGTAGCGGCAATCCGTCCGGCCCAAGCGGCAACGCGGTCAGCCCAAGATCGCCATACACTTTCAGCAGGCCAGGACCGGCGCGCCAAAACGCCGGATCGAGTCCCTCCTGCTGCGCCAGATCGCGCAGCCGCCAGATCGCCGATATGCAATCGGTTTCTGCGCCGCTCGGATCGCCCAGCCCCAACAGCACGCGCCCGCAGCGGCGGAACGGAATGCCGGCGCGTTCCGCCTCGCCCAGCACCAGGCCGTCCGCCTGTCGCGGCGGCACCACGCCAAATGCGGACAGCCGCACTCGCGTCGTGGCATTCCAGGGCAGCCACCGCACCCGTCCGGGCCGGAGCAAACGCCAGATGGCGAGCAATCCCAGCACCACGGCAAGCGCGACCGCGAGACGCACGGAGTTCGGCAGCTCGGGCGAAATAATCACCGCCCACCAGGCATTGTTCGCCAGCCCATGCGTGTAGGGTCGGGTGGCCGCCAGCGCCAGCAGGCAGATCGCCAGCGCGACCAGCGAAATCGCGCTGGACGCCTCCAATGGTCCGCTGAGAAGACTGGCATGGCGGTAGAAGCAGGCGCGGAATGGCGCGACCAGAAGGGCAGTCAGGATCAGCACGCTCGCCACCCAGAGCCGGCCGTCCTGCGTGGCGGTGAAGGCCGCGCCGGCCACAAGCAGTATGAGTGTCAGTCCCCAGGCAAGGTTGACGCGTTGCGACAATCCGATTGCCATCATCACCAGTCCGGCGCCGATCAACGAGGGCAGGAATTGTCCAGCCCGGCTCGCCAATCCGGCGAGATCCGGGTCGAGCCAGGAGAAATCGGTCTGCGGCGCCAGCACGCCCAGGCACAGCAACAGCACGCCGCACAGCGCCACCAGGCCGGTACTGCTGGCGACGGCGAAATCCGGCTCGCTCCAGCGGGCGAGCGCCTGCACCGCCGGCAGGGTAGCGGCGCGCCGCCACACCAGCCCTCCGCGCAGCAGGATCTCATTGCCGGCGAACAGTGAGCCGGCCAGGAACAGCGGGATCACGTAATAGCAGAGCCGGAACACCACGATCGCGCCGACGATGCGCGGCGCGTCGATATAGGGGGACAGCCCCAGCAGCATGGCGGTGTCGAACACGCCGATTCCGCCGGGCAGGTTGGTCATCAGACCGGCGGTGTAGGAGGTGACATAGACGCCGAGGAAGATCAGCCAGGTCAGACCCGGCGCGGACGGCAGCAACTGGTAGAAGATCGTCGCGGTGATCGCCACGTCCGCGGTCGCGAGCAAGACCTGCAACACCGCCATCCGGAGGCCGGGCAGCTCGATGGTCTGGCCAAACAGGCGCATCCGGCGCAGCAGGCGGGCGAAGGTGACGTAGCCGACCACGATGGCCCAGAGCAGCGCGCCCGCGGCATACATCGCCACGCGCGGCAGATGGGTGCCAAAGAACGGTATCGCCCGCGGCTCGAGAAACAGGATGCTGCCGCCCAGCACCATGCCACCGAGAGCGAAGGTGAGGCTGCAGAACGCCACTGTCTTGGCGATCTGCGCCGGGGTCAGCCCCCAATGCGCATACAGCCGGTAGCGCACCGCCGCCCCCGATACGGTGGAAAAGCCTAGATTGTGCGACAGCGCGTAGGCGCAGAACGAGGCGAATGCGACGCGGCCGTAGGAGACCTTGTGTCCCGCATACATGGTGCCGAGCCGGTCATAGAAGGTCAGCACGAAATACGACAGCACGGTCCAGCCGAACGAGAAGGCCACGGAGCGTGGCGGAATCGCCCGCAGCGCCGCTCCGATGTCGCTCAGCCGCAGATGGCGGAATTCGCGTTGCACGACATAGATCGCCCCGATCAGCAACACGACGCCGAGCAGGGCCGGCAGTTGTCGGAGCCACGTCTTCATGGTGTCCGGAACGCCCGGATGCGGCATTGGGTCAGGTCGCATCTGCCTGGCGATTGAGCGCGTCGCGGATCAGCGCGATCGTCTCCTGGATGCCGTACAGCGCGACGAAGCCGCCGAAGCGCGGGCCTTCCTGCTGGCCGAGCAACACCTGGTACAGGCAGGCGAACCAGTGGCGCAGCTCGGTGAAGGGGTGCCGCTTGCCGACTTCGTAAACCGCGTTCTGGATGGTCTCGGCGTCGGCGGTTGGCGGGAGCGCGGCGAGCGTGGCGGCGAGGTCCTCCAGCGCCACGCGCTCCGTCGCATCGGGCTGGCGGTAGCGTTTCGCCGGCCGGACGAAGTCCTGGTAGTAGGCGATTGCGTGGTCCACCAGCCGCGCCAGCAGCGGCTGCGTCTCGACGTTGGCATCCGGGTAGTAACGGCGGATGAAGCCCCACAGGATGTCCGGCGTGTCGGCGTTCACCACGCTGGCCAGATTGAGCAGCATGGCGAAGGAGATCGGACTGCCGGCGTGGTTCGGCAGGTTGCCGCCATGGATGTGCCAGGCGGGGTTGGTCTGGCGCTCGGCGGCGTTCTGCGCGCGGGCGCGGTCGGCATTGGCGATGTATTCGTCCACCGCGCGCGGGATCACGTCGAAATACAGCCGCTTGGCGCGCTGCGGCGCGTTGAACATGAACTGCCCCAGCGATTCGCGCGGGGCGTAGCGCAGCCAGTCGTCCACCGACAACCCGTTGCCCTTCGACTTGCTGATCTTCTGCGCATGCTCGTCGAGGAACAGTTCGTAGGTCAGCGTCTCCGGCGGCGCGCTGCCGAGCACGCGGCAGATCCGGCTGGACAGTTTTACGGAGTCGATCAGGTCCTTGCCCGACATCTCATAATCGACGCCAAGCGCGTACCAGCGCATCGCCCAGTCGGCCTTCCATTGCAGCTTGCACGCGCCGCCTTTCACCGAGGTCTCGAACCGTTCGTTGGTGTCGGGATCGCGCCAGATCACGGTGCCGGCGCGGGCGTCCCAGCTTTCCATCGGCACCTGCATGACGATGCCGGTCCTGGGGTGGATCGGCAGGATCGGCGAGTAAGTGGCGCGGCGGTCAGGGCCGAGGGTTGGCAGGATCACCTCTGTGACTTTTTCATAACATTCCAGGACGCGGATCAGCGCCGCGTCGAACCGACCGGAGGCGTAGTAGTCGGTGGACGAGGCGAACTCGTATTCGAAGCCGAAGGAATCCAGGAAGGCGCGCAGCCGGGCGTTGTTGTGGGCGCCGAAGGACTCGTGGGTGCCGAACGGGTCGGGGATGCGGGTCAGCGGCTTGCCGAGATACCGCGCCAGCACGTCGCGGTTCGGCACGTTGTCCGGCACCTTGCGCAGCCCGTCCATGTCGTCGCTGAACGCGAGCAGGCGGGACGGCAGGCCGGTCACCACGGAGAAGGCGTTGCGCACCCAGGTGGTGCGGGCGACCTCGCCGAACGTGCCGATATGCGGCAGGCCGGACGGGCCGTAGCCGGTCTCGAACAAGGCGTGGTCTTTGCCGGAGGTTTCCAGGCGGCGCGCGACCTTTGCGGCTTCCTCGAAGGGCCAGGCCTTGGGGATGGCGAGTGCGCCGTTACGAAATGTTGCAGACATGCGGGGGAAGCTAGGGGGGCGGGGGGAGGTGGGTCAATGACGGGTAGGAGATGGCCGCAGGCGCGGCTTGGCGTGCCCGAGTGGCAACGGTCTAGGGCTGGCCGAAACCAAACACGCCGGAGAACACCGCCCGGTGCGTGTCCAGCCAGTCGGCAGACGCCGCGCCGATCTGTCCGGCAATGACAGAGCGATCGCGCGTGGCCAGCTTGTCGAAGCGCGCGAGCGACGGCACTTTCAACCCGGCTTCAGCGCTTGCCGCGATGGGAGCCATGTCGGGCCCGGTGCGCTGAACCGACGTGATGAAGCACACGACCAGGTCGGAACGGCGGTCATTATCGCAGGAGACCTCCAGAGCAGGGCGGCGCTTGTCGCCCGAGAGATCGGTGGACGGGAAACGAGCCAGAACGATGCTGCCGAAGGAGAACACTCAACGCGCCGGCTGTATCAGATCGGCGTCGGAGTAGAGGTTGGGTTCTTCGGCCAGCCAGTCGAGACCTTTTCCCGCCTGGGCGATCGCCGCCATCGGGGGGTCATTGCTCTGGGGCAGCTCGACCAGGACATGCACCCGGATATGCGCGGGAATGCCGCGGCGGACGAGCTCGGCAGAGACCTGGCCGGCTTCGGCGTCGAGAACGATCTGCGACATTGGGCCTCCTCTTCTCGCGCCAGTGTAGCGCAGGTGGGGGTACTGGGGAGCCGGCCGGCGGCGGAGAACCAGGCGGAACGACGCTGGTGCGTGCCAGACAATGGCATGACGGGAGCGGCCCGCGTGCTGTGTGACGCGCCAGGAGGCTCCGCCATGGCCACTGCCACAAGGTCGGACAGGCTCGACGTGCGGCTGACGCCGGGGACCAGGCGCGTGCCGCAAGAGCAGTCGTGGGTGCCGGCCCGGATCGCTATCGGGGCAGGCCCTTGGTCGGCACGACGCACCCAGCGACGCAGTGCGCTGCGTGGTGGGAGCGGCAGCATCACAACACTAACCCCGACATGACCCGGACCGACTGACGCATACAGGCCGTTTTCGGTGACATTGCATCGATAAAAACTTCCGCACCGGGGCAATCGGCAGTATGGCGATTCGATTCGGCACGGCCAGCATCCTTGCCGGGCTACGGCGATGCGGACAATCGGGGGAGCGAATGAATGCGATAGCAAACCGGAAGTTACGAAAAGCGGCATCGGCGACCGTATCTGCCCAATGCGCCTGTGGCAGGGTGCGATTGGAGATCGACTATCCGGCATTCTGGGCATGGCACGACCACTCCAGGCCGACCCAGCATGCGCATGGTGCTGCCTATGCGACCTATGTGGGTGTCTGGAGAAGCCGCTTTCGTATCATCCTTGGCCAGAAGCGCATTGTTCGATTCGAAGACAAGGCACACCAGACCACGCGCAGCTTTTGCGCGACATGCGGGACGCCCCTGCTCTACGAGCGTTCGCGTTCGCGTGGGATGGTGAACGTCCCTCGCGCATTGTTTGAGACACGCACCGGGCGGGAGCCGCGCTATCACATTGCCCTCGAAGAGTCGCCGGAATGGGCTTACCGGGGTGAGTCGCTCGGGCCATTGAAAGGTTATCCCGGGGTGCTCCGGGCTCGGCCGCGCAAGACGAGACGCGTGGTGGGAGGCTGACCGCTCCTGGCAGGTTGACGGGCGAATGGAGCGTGCGGGGTTTCCCACTCTACCGAAAGCGGCGCCGGTTGGCCCAGCACCGCGGCGCAATTGCGATTGCAGTCGCTGCGGATCGCCTTCTGATCGCAGCCGTTCGCCAATATCGTCCTGACCGTGTCGGTGCCGATCTGAACTGTCCGGTGGTGGCCGAATTCAGACTGTCCGCTCACGAGCGGGTTGGCATGAGTCCGTATACCCCGCCTGCAACATGCCGACGACCGCCATCCGACCGGATCGAAAAGGGGTCGCCTGACCCGGCTGCTGCACTGCAGAGAATATTGTGCCATAATGGCGCCTTATGCGACATTTGCGCGGGCGCTCGGGAGCATTTCATGTGGTCCACGCGCCGGAGGGTTTGGATACGGGCGGTATCCTGGTTACCATGAGTACCGAGGGCGGTAGGAAATCTTGGCGAGACCTGTCCGATGAGAGGATTCCCCGTTTTCGAGAACTGGATTGCCCACGGGAATCGCCAGCCCAGCGAGGTCATCTTTGAGTTTCCAATCTATTCTGACGCTGACGGCGTCCCAGAGTTCAGGGATGGCCTCGGTCCCTACCAGGTCTTAAGGTCTCTTCGTGAAGTCCCTTCGCTACAGGACTGCCCATCATTCATTTTCAGAGTTGTCCGTGATCTCACGACTCCCCTCATTTTTCAAACCGCCCTGAAAACATCGGCGAACAACGGCTGTTCCTGTAGCATGAGGAAGAAGCACTGCATCAGCAGGCGCAACCTGGTTTCCG
>Ga0209415_10003053_pt1 | contig 31200 bp, 22 predicted proteins | sample PeaSoiSIISIP2007_FD_187696 | JGI IMG/M metagenome (GOLD analysis project Ga0209415, IMG submission 187696) | Peat soil microbial communities from Weissenstadt, Germany - SII-SIP-2007 (SPAdes) (version 2) | ecosystem: Environmental > Terrestrial > Soil > Wetlands > Peat | place: Germany... | reverse complement strand
CGACCGCTACAAGATCGTCGAGCAGTATTTTCAGGATGACTGGCGAATCACCAAACGGCTTACCCTCAATCTTGGTTTGCGCGTGAGCCTGTTTGGAACGTACCGGGAGCGCTACCAACACGCGTTCAATCTCGATCCAAGCGCGTTCAATCCGGCCAATGAGCCCACGTTCAATGCCGACGGTTCGCTCGGGCAGAACGCTGCGAAGACCGGCAACCCGCTAAACGGCGTGGTGCAGTGCGGAGGAAAAGGAGGTACTTTCCCTCTCGTCCCAGGATCATTGTTCCCCACCACTAGCATTGGTTCTTCCCCGAATGCTGGCTGCCTCTCGGGGCACCTCTTCAACCCGGCGCCTCGTATAGGGTTTGCGTTTGACCCGAAAGGGGACGGCAAGATGGCCATTCGCGGCGGCTACGGTATTTTCTACGAACACACCAACGGCAACGAAGGCAACACCGAGTCTCTCGAAGGCTCCGCGCCGCTTGTACTTAACGCGACGCAGTCCAACGTCATCGGCTATCAAAACATCGGCGCTGGGGGCGGGCAAATTCCAGTCTTTCCGCTTTCCATAGTCAGCATCCCCAACAAGGTGCTTTGGCCGTACGTCCAGCAATGGAACTTGAACGTCCAGAAAGAGCTGCCGGACCATTTCATCGTGTCCGTTGCCTACGTGGGGAGCAAGGGTACGCGGCTGACATTTGAAAACAATGGCAACCAGCTGCTGCCCGTGTCTGCTGCCGATAATCCATACGTGGCGGCGGATATGCCGATTACGCCTCCGAACCCAGCAAGCGATCCCACTTATGCAGGCGATTGCTCAACCCACACGGTTGGGCCGGGTGGGCCGGCGGTGACCGGCCAGGCTTTGGTGAATCTCGGCGTGGCCTGCGGCGCCAATCCGAACCCATTGCGCACCAATTTCCCTGGGAATGCCACAATCACGGAACTCCGAGACGGGGCGAACTCCATCTACCACTCACTGCAGGTGACTGCGCAGCGCACCATTGGTGACCTGAACTTGAGCGTCGCTTACACTTACAGCCATTCCATCGACGATTCCTCGGACCGTTCCGACGGCTTTCTCGTCAATGCTTATGACATAGCCGCCAATCGGGCCAGTTCCAATTTCGACCTTCGGCACAACTTCGTAATTAATTACTTTTATAACGTGCCGCTCTTCAAGAGCGCGACTGGTTTGTCGCACACGCTGCTTGGTGGATGGCAATTTTCGGGTACTACGGTGGCGCAGAGCGGCACTCCGTTCAGCGTTACGAATGGTTCGACATACGGTGATAACGCGGGCGTCGCCAACTCCATAGCGATCAATAATGCTAGCGGCTCTCGCCCCGATCTGGCCGGTAACCCCCAATCTGGCTTCACTGCCAATCAGGATCCAACAAACCGCGGGCCCCTGGCCTACAACCCCAACGCGTTTGCGGTGCCAGTGGGCCTGACGTTCGGAGATGTGGGTCGCAACACACTCACTTTGCCTGGACGCGTAAACTTCAATTTCGGAACCTTCAAGCGTTTCGCCATCAACGAGAAGACAGGTTTCGAGTTTCGCTGGGAGAACTACAACCTGTTTAACCATACCCAGTACAACGGCATAAGCTCCTCCCTTGGAGGAGGGACATTCCTGCACCTGAATGCAACACACGATCCCCGCATCATGCAATTTGGGTTGCGGTTCTACTTCTAAAGGGAACCGGGAAGACGAGGGCGGCGCTTTATTTCTGAGCGCCGCCCTTTTTTTCAGATAATGGGCATCGGTTTTTTGTATACTCGCTCCGCCCGTCCAGGAGGAGAGAAAAACGTCATGAAACGCCGAACATTTATAGAGTCGTCGCTTGCAACCGCCGCGGTATTTGCCGCGAGGCCGTCGTGGGCCGCCGCGAGCGAACACGAGATTAAAAAGGTGGGATTGCAGCTGTACACCGTTCGTTCCGAGATGCCCAAGGATTTCGAAGGTACGATCGCCAAAGTGGCGGCCACTGGCTATAAAGAAGTGGAATTCGCCGGCTACTTCGAGCATTCGCCGAAAGATGTGCGGGCGATTTTGGATAAGAACGGGCTGACGTCGCCCTCGCAGCATATTCCTTACGACGTGGTTGAGAAGAAATGGCCTGAGACGCTCGACGCCTCGCACGTGGTTGGACATAAATACATTGTTTGCCCATGGCTCGACGAGAAGCAGCGCAATCCGGAGGGCTGGAAGCGCGCAGCCGAGCTTTTCAACAAAGCGGGAGAGGCCAGCCAGAAGGCAGGCATCCAGTTTTGCTATCACAACCATTCCTTCGAATTTACTCCGATGGAAGGCGCGGACGGCAAGCTTGCCTATGACGTTCTCCTGGCGCAAACCGATCCCAAATTCGTGAAGATGGAAATGGATCTGTGCTGGATCAGCGTAGCAGGAAAAGATCCAGTGGCCTACTTCGAGAAATACCCGGGGCGCTTTCCGCTGGTGCACGTGAAGGATTATGTGAACGATCCCAACGCGACGAGCAGCTACGCAGGGGCAACCGGCTCTGTGGAATTCAAAGGACGCTTGGCCGATGTGGGCAAGGGAACGATCGACTTCAAGCGCATTTTTGCGGCGTCGGACAAGGGCGGCATCAAGCACTACTTTGTTGAGAATGACGATGCAAAAACGCCTTTCGAAGACATCAAGATCAGCTACGACTATTTGAGCGGCCTGCGCTTCTAACCGCAGCCGCTTTCTACTGAGGGCATCATCGTGCGGAAGACGACGGTAAGTTTGGCCTGCGTGCTGGCAGCCGCGTTTCTACTAGTCGCTGCGCGTGCTCAGGCGCCTGCGTGGAAGCAGCTTTTCAACGGCAAGGACTTGACCGGTTGGAAGCACGTCGGGCCGGGCGACATGACCGTGAAAGACGGCTTGATTCGAACGCACGGCGGCATGGGGCTTCTCTATTGGACGGGCGGAAAACTGGGCGACTGCCGCATCCACGTGCTCTACAAGATGCGCGACTTCAACGACAATTCCGGCGTCTTCATTCGAATTCCCATCGAACCGCGTGAGCCGTGGATGCCCGTGCACTATGGCTATGAAGTCCAAATCGACAATCATCCCGAGACTTCGAACGAGGACGAGTTTCACATCACCGCGGCGCTCTATTCGTTGACGAAGCCGCTCGCCAAGCCAGGCAAGCCTGGACCCGAGTGGAACACAATGGACATCACGCTCGATGGCCCGCACACGATTGTGATGCTCAACGATGTGAAGGTCACTGACTACACCGAAGGCCAGCCCGTTCCGGACCGCAAGTTTGATTTCGAACCGCAGCGCGGCCGCCGCCCCGACGAAGGCTACATCGGGCTGCAAAACCACAGCGACAACGACATCGTGTTCTTCAAAGAAGTTAGCGTGCAGCCTTTGAAGTAACGGTTCGAACGAACGAGCTGCTCGGAATTAAATAAGGAGGATGAGATGGGCGAGAATCGTTTTTCGCGGCGTCGGTTTCTGCAGAGCACGGCTGGGGCTACGGGTGCGCTGGCGGCGGCTCCAAGCATCTTCCTGAAACCAGAGTACATTCCTTCAACGCTCGAACGCGTTGCGCCAAGCGATCGGCTGCGCTTCGGCATCATCGGCATCGGCATGCAGGGATCTGGTCTGCTGACAGCAGCCGTGCAATTGCCTGGCGTGGAATGCGTGGCGGCTTGCGATCTATACGACGGGCGCCATCTGCTGGCGCAGGAAATAGTCGGAAAGAAAATTCCGACGACGCGGCGCTATCAGGACTTGCTGGACAACAAGGAGATCGATTGCCTCATCGCGGCCGTGCCGGATCATTGGCACAAGCAAATGGTGGTGGACGCCGTAAACGCCGGCAAGGATATTTACTGCGAGAAGCCCATGTCGCATTCCGCGGCGGACGGCTTGGCGATGGTGGCCGCGGCGCAGAAAACTGGGCGCGTCGTGCAGATTGGTTCGCAGCGCGTCAGCTCCGTGATTTGCGCGAAGGCCAAGGAGCTGATTGCGCAGGGTACGATTGGGACGCTGACGCTGGTGGAAGGTTCGCTCGGTCGCAACGATCCTACGGGTGCGTGGGAATATCCGCCGCCGCCGGATTTGTCACTCAGCAACTTCGATTGGGTCACCTGGCAGCATGATGCTACGCAACGCCCCTGGGATCCCGACATGTCTCCCAAATATTTTGCGCGCTGGCGCTGCTGGAAGGAATACGGCACTGGCCTCGCCGGAGATCTGCTCGTTCACCTTGTCAGTGGAATGAACTTTATGCTGGGCTGGAATGCGCCGCCGAAGAAGGCGCTGTCGTTGGGCGCGATTCTGCGCTTTCCCGATGGTCGCAACATGCCCGATGTGCATGCCACACTATTTGATTACGGAGGCGCGCCGGTCTATTTGCGGCTGAATCTAGGCTGCGAGACTCCGGAGATTTATCGCTTCCAGGGCTCGAAAGGCATTCTGGAAGTCACGGAATTTGCCATCACCTACTATCCGCAGACGGGTGAGGACCAGGCGCCGAGCTATTACACCTCTGGCTATCCGCAAAAAATGCGCGATGCGTACACCGCGGATTGGCACGCGAAAAACGATCCCGTCCCCGGCAAAGAACCGATTCTGCAAGGGTTCACGTTCCGCGGCGATTCCTGGGATGACGAAAAGCCGCATCTCTGGAGATATTTCCAGGGTGTGAAGAACCATCAGCAGGTTACAGAGGACACTGTGTTTGGGCACAACGCCGCTCTGGCGTGCCACATGTCCAACGAATCGTACTTCCGGAAGAGCGCCGTCACCTGGGATGCCGCTTCCGGCACGATTAAGACCGCCTAGCTCACCCAGGGGAGGGGCGGCCCCTTCGGCCAGTGATGAATGCGCCACAGCGCAACTTCCGTTGACGCATCGGGTTTTATACTGAAGCTGTTCGAGCGAGGAGAGTCGATGATGCGCAAATATCACATTTTAGGATTTGCTTTACTCGCGCTGGTGATGGCGTTTATGCCGGCGCGATCGTCGGCGCAAATCAGCGTCGGCATTGCTGTACATATTGGTCCTCCAGCGCTGCCTGTGTATGAGCAGCCGATCTGCCCGGGCGCGGGATACCTCTGGACGCCGGGATATTGGGCATATGGAGATGACGGCTACTATTGGGTTCCGGGAACGTGGGTCATGGCGCCTACCGTCGGCTACCTTTGGACCCCTGGCTATTGGGGCTGGGGTGGCGGTGGTTATTTTTGGCACGGCGGGTATTGGGGACCACACGTCGGTTTCTACGGCGGAATTAATTATGGATTTGGCTATGGCGGCGTCGGCTTCTTTGGCGGACGCTGGAATGGCGGAGTATTTGCCTATAACACCGCCGTGATGCACGTAAATACCACTGTGATTCACAACACTTACGTGGATCGCACGGTCATCAACAACGTTACCGTGAACAATCACGTTAGCTATAACGGTGGAACCGGCGGAGTCACAGCCCAGCCGACCGCCTCCGAACGAGCCGCTGAGAACGAGCATCACATCGCGCCAACGGCCATGCAGACTCAGCACGAACACACCGCCAGTACGAATCGCTCCTTGCTGGCTTCCGAGAATCATGGCAAGCCGGCGATCGCGGCGACCGCTAAGCCCGGCGAGTTTAATCATGGCGTCGTGGCCACCAAGGCCGCGAATTCAAACTACAACGCAAACAACGGCGGCAACAAGCCTCCGAGCAATGCTGCAAATTTGAATAAGACGGACCGCCCGCCCTCGAGCGGCGGAGGCAGCGGTTCAAACAGTTCGCACACGAATACGGCGAATACGACGCACACGAACACCGCGAATACGGCGCACACGAACACCACCAACACGAGTCACGGAAATAATGGCTCGAACAATCCGCCGAAGACCCAATCGCACACACAGAGCAAGCCTCCGGCGAAACCCCAGACAGAAAGCAAACCGCACGGCGAAGGTAAACCGCACAATTAGTTGTAAATCGGGAAGAGAATTGCTCCAGGCTCGCCACTGCGCCTGGAGCAATTTTTATTTAAGCGCCTGGAAGCGGCGGGCAGCCGGGGAATTCGCGCAGCGCGGTGTTGCCGATGTATTGCAAATCCTCGATGCCGATTTTGCTTGTGTAGAAACCGTCGCACGTCATGCGACGCAGGAACGCGAAGAAGGCTACGCCCTGGCTCACCGTTGAGTCCTGTTTCGCGTTTTTGCGGAAGGCAATCAGGTCCAGCACTTCTTTGCGCTGCTCGGGCGTGCACTCCAGAAAAGTTTTTGAATAGCGGTCGGTGCAGTAATTGTCCAACCACTGCAGTCCTCCGCCGAGGGTAAGCTGGAACTCTTCATTTTCGCTGGTAAGCAGGTCAATGAATTCCGGAGCTCCGGCTTCTACTGCTCCGCCGGATTTTTCATCCTTTGGGATAATCGTGTCGCAGAGATTCGTGAGCATCTCGTATTGATGGGCGGGGAAATATTTCGGAGCATATTTCCCAGCCGGCGACGCGGATTTTTCGCCGTGGACGGCCTGGTGAGCGTATTCCGCGGCTTTCGCGGGAATCACTTGCAGCACGGAGCCGCTTGCCACGCTGACGGCTAGCGTTCTCAGGATGTCGCGGCGGGTTACAGAGTGTTCGCTCATCGTTTCTCTCCCTGTAATGATGGCGGCCGCTTTCGCGCGCCTACAAGTTGCCTTTCTTCGCTTCGTCCAGCAGATATTCAGACGCACGCCACGCCAGCGCCATAATCGTCAGAGTCGGATTCTTGTCGGGATTGGTGACCAGCGGCGCGCCGTCCATCACGAAAACATTTTTCACGTCGTGCGCCTGGCAGAATCCGTTCAGCACGGAAGACTTCGCGTCCGCGCCCATGCGCGCCGTGCCGACTTCGTGAATGATCTTTCCGCCTTCCGCGATCCCGAAAGGCCTCTCCCCGTTCAGTGGCGTCCTGGTTTTGTATTCGCCGCCGGCCGCCTCGATGATGGCGCGAAACGTCTCCTGCATGTCCTTCGCCTGGCGAATTTCGTATTCGCTCCATTTGAAATGAAAGCGCAGTACGGGAATGCCCCATTTGTCCACAACATTGGAGTCAATCTCGCAGTACGTGTCCGGGTTGGGAATCATCTCGCCGCGTCCCGCCATGCCAATGCCTGTGCCGTAGACTTGCCGCGCCCGCTTTTTCAGCGTGGCGCCGTAACCTTCTTCTTCGTGCAAGAGATCGTTGAACTCGCCCAGGCCGGGCATGTCGCGCCCGCCGCCAAATTCAATGTGGTAGCCGCGCGGAAAATCATTCTTGCGGTCGAATTTCCACCAGGGAATGTACATGTGCATCCCGCCGACACCGTCGTGATTGTGCGGCGGCATTTTTTCCAGCTGCGGAATGACGCCCCATCCGTCGCTGCCGACGGAATCGGTCAGGTATCTGCCCACCGCGCCGGAGGAGTTGGCCAAGCCATTCGGAAATTGCGCGGACTTCGAGTTCAGCAGCAACCGCGCGGATTCGCAGGCGCTCGCCGCCAAAACGACCGCGCGCGCATTCACGCGTTTTTCCGTACGCGTGGCTTTATCGATGTACGAAACGCCTTCCGCTTTGCCATCCTTCCCAAGCAGTACTTCGCGCGCCATCGCGCCGGTCACCATCGTCAGCTTGCCGGTTTTCATCGCCGGCGGAATCATCACCTGGCTCGAGCTGAAGTTTGACGCCGTCACGCACCCGCGCCCGCATTGGCCGCAGTAGTGGCAGGGAAGCCTTCCATTCACAGACTTCGTCAGAATCGCCAGCCGCGACGGAATACAAATCACGCCGATCTTGTCGCAGGCCTTCTTGACGATCAGGTCCGTACACCGCGGTTTCGGCGGCGGCAGAAACATACCGTCCGGCGCGCTCGAAACGTTTTCGCGTGTCCCAAACACGCCGATGTACGACTCCACTTTGTCGTAGTAAGGCGCGAGGTCAGCGTAAGTGATCGGCCAGTCGTCGCCCAAGCCATCCCGCGTTGCCGACTTAAAATCGATCGGCGCGAAGCGGAGAGCAATCCGCCCCCAGTGATTCGTACGTCCACCCACAATTCTCGAACGGAACCACTGAAAGTTGGAGCCGGGAGCCGACGTGTACGGCTCGCCTTCGATCTTCCACGCGCCGTTCGGCGCCAGAAATTCGCCAAAATTGTCACTCGCGTGCCCGCCCACACCCGCCCCGCGGTGCGGCAATTCATAGGGCCACATCAGCATCTTGTAATCTTTTTCGGGATTGACTGGCGGGCCTGCCTCGAGCAGCACAACATTGAGCCCGCCCTCCGTCAGGATCTTCGCAGCGGTGCCGCCGCCCGCGCCGGAGCCAATGACGCACACGTCGTACATCTTCGGCGAGCGAATCACTTGAGCCATGTCGTGGACCTCGAGTTACAGCTCGTTCTTCTTGAGCGCAGAAACCGCGAAATCGCAAGCCCGCGCCGTCAACGCCATGTACGTCAGCGACGGATTGACGCAAGCGCTTGAAGTCATACAAGCGCCGTCCGGCATAAACAGATTTTTCACGTCGTGTGTCTGATTGTGTTCATTCAGCACGGAAGTTTTTGGGTCGCGCCCCATGCGCGCTGTGCCCATTTCGTGAATGCCCAGTCCCGGCGGCGAAGGCTTCTGAAACACGGAAATCTCCGTGGCGCCCGCGGCTGCGAGAATTTCCGCCGCTTGCACCGAAATGTCCCGCGACATCGCCAATTCGTTTGGACCCCACGCGCAGTGAATCTTCAACGTGGGAACTCCCCACGCATCCACTTTGCCTTTTTCGATCTCCACGAAGTTGTCGTGGCTCGGCAGGCACTCGCCGAATCCTCCCAGGTTCATGTGCCACGGACCCGGCATCTTCAGCATGTTCTTGAATTCCGGTCCGAGCCCGACCATGCTCGCTCCGCGTGACCAGCCTTCGCGACTTCCGCCGCCCTGGTAACCATAGCCTCGCAGGAAGTCCGCCTGCTTTGTTTTCACATTTCGAAAACGCGGCACATAAATCCCGTTAGGACGGTTGCCGAACGGCATTTTGTCTTCATGGCCCGGCATTCTGCCGTTCGCGCCGCTGCCCATGTGATGGTCCATCAAGTTGTGGCCCAGCTCGCCGCTGCTGTTCGCCAGCCCATTCGGAAATTCCGGCGTCGCGGAATTCAGCAGAATGCGCGTGGACTCCAGCGTCGAAGCGCACACAAAAAATACTTTCGCCTTGAACTCCAGCGCATTCATGGTTTGCGCGTCAATCACGCGAACGCCGCTCACTCGCCGCGTCGCCGAATCAAAAACCAGGCTGTGCACGACACTGAACGGCCGGATCGTAAACTTCCCCGTCTTGATCGCCGCCGGCAGCGTCGAACTCAAGCTGCTGAAATAAGATCCTGTAATGCACCCGCGGTGGCAGACGCCGCAGTAGTGGCACGCCGCGCGTCCTTTGTGTACGCGCGTCAGCACCGCCGACCTCCCAATCGTTATAATCCGGTCGTCGAAATGTTTCGCAAGCGCCGCGCGCACATCCTGCTCCACGCACGTCATTTCCATCGGCGGCAGAAATTTTCCGTCTGGAAGTTGCGGCAAACCTTCCGGTTGCCCGCTGATCCCCGCAAACTCTTCCACGTAGTCGTACCACGGCTCGATATCCTTATAACGAATCGGCCAGTCCACGGCCACGCCCTCTTTCAAGTTCGCCTCAAAATCCAGATCGCTCCACCGATAGCTCTGGCGGCCCCAGGTCAGCGATTTTCCGCCCACCTGCCGCCCGCGAATCCACGCAAAGTGTTTGCCTTCCTCGCAGCTATAAGGATTGTCCACGTCGCTCACGAAAAATTTGTTCGAATATTCATCGCAAGCGTAATAGCACTCGCGTTGAATGAGCTGCGTTTTCGTGCGCTTGACGTGATCGTCCCACCCGCGATATCTCAACTCCCACACTGGAACGTGCTCGACGTAGTCTTGTCCTGGGTCGATGCTGCGCCCCGCTTCCAGGACCAGGGTATTCATGCCTTTTTCGGTGAGCTCTTTCGCCGCCCAACCGCCTGTAATTCCCGAGCCGATCACGATTGCGTCGTAGGTATTCGCCGCCATGCGAGTCTCCCTTAAGCCTTTTTCTCTGCCGAAACCGGCACGCAACCATGTTGGGCGCCGGGGATGATTGTCAGGCCGAGTTCGCGGCTAAACCCAATTTCGGAAGTGTAGTAGCCGTGAAGCGTGATGCCTTTGAATACGGTGAAGAAATTGCCTTTCAGTTGCGTGTCCATCTCCGGGACGGTATTGCCGTGCCGCGCGCCGCGGCCGGTCCCCATGCCCACCGCTTCATCCATGGCGCGCATCAACGAAAGTTGCTGCGCCGCCGAAGCGTCAACAAAATCTTTTCCGTATAGCTCGTTGCTCTGCTTATCGACACCGGCGAGCCCTTCCAGAAAATGGCTGCGGTCCTCATCGGTTGCCCATTCCGTCAGAATCACGTCGATAAATTCATTCACGCGCGCGCCCTTCGCTCCCGGCGTGTCCGTCTCCGGAATGATCATCTCGCTCATCAGCACGACCAGCGCGTTCTGGTGCGGATTCAGCGTGCGCAGCGCATATCCCGACGCGGGGTGCGCCCCCTGAAAAAACGCGAACATCTCCGGTGCGAGAGCCGGAGCCAGCGCTCCCGCCGCAAGAAATTTCAAGGCATCACGCCGTTGCATAGAGCCTCCCTAAACCCTTTTCCTGTTCCTTATCCTTCGAGAATTTCTTTGCGCACGTTTTTCAATACATAAGCCGCGCGCTCCACGCCCACTTCTCCCGAAAGAATCGGATCCTCATTTTCAATACTGAGAATGCCTTCGAATCCGATGTCCATGTACGCCTGCAGAATTGATTTCCACAAACTCGCACTGTGCCCGTATCCCACGGCGCGAAACGTTTCCGAGGCATTCCCCAGGTCGCTGGTCTCGAACGCAAAATTCAAGACCCCGTATTTCGACACGTTCTCCGGGAAAAAAACTGTATCCTTCATGTGCGCGTGAAAAATAGCGCCCTGCTTGCCCAGGAAATGAATCACTTCCACCGGGTCGCAGCCCTGCCAGAACAGGTGGCTCAAATCGTTGTTTGCGCCAATCTCCTCGCCCACGGCTTCGCGCAATTTCAGCAGCGTCCGCGGATTGTAGACCACGAAGTTGGGGTGCATCTCCAGCGCGATGCGATGCACGCCGTGCTCGCGCGCGAACTTCGCCGCCTCTTTCCAATACGGAATCACTTTCTCTTTCCACTGCCAGTCCAGCATCTGCGCGTACTCGGGCGGCCAGCGATACGTGATCCAGTTAGGCTGCGTGTCTGTCGGCGTGCCGCCGGGGCACCCGGAAAACCCCACGATCACTTTCACTCCCAGTCGCTCGGCGAGTAGAACAGTTCTGCGGAAGCTTTCACGATCTCGCTCCGCATGTTTTTCGTCGGGATGCACCGGATTTCCATGGCAGCTCAGCGTCGCCACATGAATTCCATGGTCCTCAAATTTTTTCATCCACGCCTTGGCTTTGGCGGGATCGTCAAGAAGCTCCTGAACCGGGCAATGTTTTGTGCCTGGATAGCCGCCCGTGCCAATCTCCATCGCTTCGAGGCCGAGCGCGCTCACTTTATCCAGCATTTCATCAAGAGAAAAGTTGTCGTAAACAGGGTCGAAGACGCCGATGGGAATTTTCCGCTTCGCCGACGGAGTACCTGCCGATTGACGCGCGGCTGAAGAGGTAGCGCGCCCTTCCGCGCGTGCTACGGAGTCCTTCATTGTGGCTCCTCCAGGGACCGCTGCCGCCAGAAGTCCTCCGCCCGTCGCGGCGAGAAACTGTCTGCGGTCAACCGATTTACTACTACGCGTGCTGCGCATGCCTATCCCCCAGAAGTGCCCGTCTCACTTCGGCCAAAATACGGCCCGCGGCATTATACGCCTCCCGCGCGTGAACTCACAAAATCGTTTTTGGTTGGGACGAATGGCAGAAACCCAATGCGAAGAGTCGGGCGAAGGCACCCGAACCGGCATGAGGTAGCAAACAGAAGCCGCAATCGTGGATTATGGTTTTTTGCGGCCCAGCGCATCCAGAGCCGGGATGGAAACGGCCTCTGTCACGACCCGCTCGGCGGGCGTTTTTTTATTTTGAATCGCGTCGACGAGCATTTCGATCGCCTGGCCTGCGTTAGGCGGAACAAAAACTGTGGCGGCAAGCAATCCGCTCCGCACCCAGGCCTGGCCCGTTTTCGGCAGTCCATCGCAGCCTGTGAACGGTAGTTTGAGCCATCGCTCACGTTCGTCCTCGTTCGTTAGTTCCTTGAAAGCGTCGCGAGCGCCCATGGCCATGGAATCATCTTGCGCGCAAATCAGGTCGATGGCCGCGCGCTGAGAGGTGGTTAGCTTGATCCAGGAGCGCACGGATTTTTGTGAGCTTTCCTGAGTCCACTGAGCTTTGAGCATCGTAACCTGAATATTCCCGGGCTTGGTCGCCTGCATCCCTATGGTGCGCTCTTTGGCCGCGGAATTCTCCGATGGGCCCTGAATGTAAAGGACGTTACCACCGCCGCGAAGCAGGGCAGCCATCTGGCGCCCCTGGATGCGGCCAATCTCCTCGTGGTCGGAGCTGATGGCGAAAAGCGGCGCGGTCGCCGTCTTGCGAAGTTCCTCGATGTAATTGGCATCGCGATTCAGAATCACCCAGCCGATCCCTGCGCTGACCGCGGCCTTCGCGACCTGCGGCAACGCCGTTCCGCCAACTGGTTCAAAAATGATGGCGTCCGGCCGCAATTCCTTGGGCGCTTGAACAGCCTTCAAAATTTGCGTGCTCTGGTTGATGGCGTCGTTTTGCGCGTGGATAATTTGAACGTCTACACCCGTTTTGCGCGCGCCCTGCTCGGCGGACTCCGACTGCTCGATTTGATAATCGTTATCGTCCGTCGTAAGAGAAACCAGAAATTTAAGTTTTTTCATTCTCGTCTCAAATTTGAATGTTTCTATTTCAACATAAAGAGCCAGCTTAAACGGTTAAGCCTGCAGAAGCGGTGCTTAGGCGGTCACTCTCGGACTTCTGATTACGTTCGCACACGCGACAACTGGTCTGGTCAGCGTTTGGCAAATTCATCAAGCGCCGCTCCCAGCCGCTCCAATCCGCCCCGCAATCCCGCGGTATCGCCGCCGATGCCGATCCGGAAGTGCTGCGGCATCTCAAAAAATGTACCGGGCACGACGGTTGTTTTGTACTTCTCGCGCAACAAATGGAAGAACGCTTCGGGATCTCCGTGAGTGAGGCGAGGGAAGAAGACCGTTCCGGCGGGAGGGCGGAAACATTCGAGATCCTGGCGTGAATCGAGAAAGGAATCGATCACCGCCCGATTGGCGGTGAGCAGTGCCCTCGCGCGCTGGCGAAATTTTTCCAGGTGATCGAACGCGATCACGGACATTCGTTCAGCGGAGTGCGCCGCGACTGCGCCATACAAATCGTTGAGCAGCCACATCCGCTTGGCCAGGGCAGGGGCGGCAAGTATCCAGCCGCAGCGCAGGCCACTCAAGCCGTAGACTTTCGTCAAGCTGCTCGTAACGATGAATGGATTTTCATCCAGTGATGCAATCGATTGACCGATCGGAAAGCAATACGGCGCGCCGGGCTCGAAGAGCATATCGAGGTAGACTTCGTCGACCAAAACATGGGCGCTAGCGCGGTGCGCTATTTCGCCAATGGCGCGCACCGTGGTTGCAGGGATTAAGGCGCCGCTCGGATTATGAAGGTTGCTCAGTACGATCAGCCGCGTTTCGCCGGTAATAGCTTTCTCTAATTCTGAAAGGTCCAGCGCAAATCCCGTTTCAAACCGCCGAGGAATGCGCTTCACGCGTGCTTGTAAGTATTCCGCTACATCGAGCAGCGGCCCGTAAACGGGCTGCTCTATCAAGACTTCATCGCCCGGATTGAGCACCGCGGCCATGGCGAGATGGTTCGCCATCGACGTGCCCGTTGCCGCAACCACGCATTCCTCGGGCACGCCGTTGTGACGCGCCAGCCGCTCTTGCAACGCTTTGTAACCGTAGGCGCCCGCCGCAGGAGTAATTTCCAAGTCTTTCAGGGCAACCGGAAACTCGGATAGGGGAACGCTGTTGAGTCCGCTCGTCGCCAAATTGAACATGGCATGCGAACGTGTTTTCGCCCATTCCATGTAAACCGAACGCTTGGTTCGATCCGAATCGCTCATGTTGCCGTTACTCTCCTGTTTTTTGTGCGCCACAAATAGTATGCAGGCAAACCAGCAATGGCGATAGCCAGGCCGATCAATGAGCGTATGGGATCGTGCGCGAATGTGCTTGCGACTACGATCCACTCCGCGGCGATAAAAAGCAAAGTCGTCCACGGATGGCCGGGCACGCGGTATTCGATCACAGGCGCGGACGCGAGCGCCGCACGCCGCCGCATCACAAGCAGGCACACCGCCGTCAGCCCAAAGAACAAAGAATCCATCGCCACCACATAATTGACGACTTGCGCGTACGTCCCCGTCAGAGCAATCACAATGGCCCACACGCCCTGCAGCAGAATCGCGACCACCGGCACATGCGTTCGCGGATCGATCCACGCGACACCGCGGAAAAAGACGCGGTCTTCCGCCATCGCAAAATAAACGCGCGGAGCGGTCAACATCGATTGCCCTAAAAAGCCAAACGCCGAAAACGCAATCCCAGCGGCGATCAACGAACCTCCGCGCGGGCCGAGCAACATGCGCATCACGGTCGAAGCGGGCGTCATCGTCGCAGCCAACCCGGCAGGTCCAAGGGCACGCACGTAGACAAAATTCACCGACGTGTACACCGCAATCACTCCAAGCACGCCCAAAACAAGCCCACGCGGAAGCGTCTTGCGCGGGTCGCGCACTTCCCCTGCAAGAAAACTCGACGTCTGCCATCCGCCGTAAGCAAACAGAACAGGAGTCATCGCCGCGCCAAAGGTAAAAACCAAGCTCATGGACATCGGCTGGTCCAGTACGGGATGCCACGAAATTTGCGAAGGCCCTCCACGAGCGAAGCTGAAAATTTCCAGCAACCCGATGGCCCCAATCGCCGCCAAAGTCATCGCCGACTGCACGCGACTCCCCGCGCGAACACCCAGGCAATTGATCGCCGTAAGTAGCGCCAGCGCGGATGCTGCGATCAGCGACGCGCTGACCTGCCACTGCGTAAGCTCCAGAAAATATCGGGCAAACGTAACCGCAACCGCGGCCATGCCGCCTGTCTGGATCACCAAAAGCAGCACCCAGCCATAAAGAAAAGCCACCGCCGGATGCAGCGCCTCGCGCAAGTAGGCGTATTGCCCGCCGACCACGGGCAACCGCGCCGCCAACTCCGCGTAAATAAATCCGCCAACCAACGCGATCAGCCCGCCGGCGATCCAGGCGCTAAGAATGAGCGCGGAAGTATGTACGCGGTTTGCGACGAGGAATGGGTTGATGAAAATCCCCGCCCCAATAATCCCGCCCATCACGGCCATCGTCGTACCAAACAAGCCAAGCTGCCGCGCCAGCCCGCCGCCACCCTCCACTCGCTTCTCCAGATTGTCAGGTTTCGTCATGATCACTGTGATGGTCCGCGCAACCTCCCGCACTCTGAAGGTTGCCCCGATACGCGCGCGTACTCTAACATCGCCGCTACCGTGCTCAAAGTACACCACTGTCTCCTCCGCCAGGGACTGGAGCCTCCGTGGTTTCGCGGCCTCGGAGACGCCTCGAATCGCTTTCCCGCGCACCGACTTTAGGAGTATCATGTGCTACGGGTTTTGTGTCCCCTAAACAATAAACGGGTGAGTTATATGTGTGTGCCGAATCGCAGGCTTTTCCAGGTCGTTCTCATCATGTTCATCGCGTGTTTCCTCCCCTTGCAAGCATCGGCTGGGAATCCGGCGCCATCGCCAGGCCAGGATGTCCCCAACTTGGCTGCTCCTTTGGGGCAAGCTCACATGGAAGATTTGCAAAAACAAGGGGATATTGACGTTTACGTGAAGGGCCCCGCCGGCGCGCCGCTGGATAGTTCCGCAGTGCTCACCTTGACCAAACTGAGTGGCGAATTCGTGGATCAGAAAACTGTGAAAAATGGCTACGCCAGGTTCAATGGCATCCGCGCCAGCGAGTATAGAATTCAGGCGCTGGCGCCCAAGTACGAAGCGACGGTCAAGAATGTGGATGTGGCGGAGCGCTCGCTCGCCAAGGTCACCATCGAGATGTCGCCGCTTTCCGCTGAAAACGCCGCAGCTTCGGTCGGACTCTTCTCCCTTCCTGCCAAAACGCAAAGGGAAGTGAGCAAGGCGCTCGAGGATTTGCGCGCCAACAAGCCCAATGACGCGCGCAAGCATCTCGAGAATGCGCAAAAATCAGCTCCCACCAGCGCGGAAATTGCGTACCTCTTTGGTGTGTATTCCTCGCAGGTGAAAGATCAGGCACAGGCGCGGGTCTACTGGGGCAAAGCGCTTGAGCTGAATCCGAAAAATTTGAGCGCGCTGCTGGCGGCCGGCCAGGATTTGTTGGAGCAGAATAAATCGCCGGAAGCCATACCGCTGCTGACTCGCGCGACGGAAGTCGAACCGTCTTCCTGGCGTGCCCACGCATTGCTCGCAGAGGGAATGGTCTTGCAAAAACAGTACGACGATTCCGTGAAACAAGCCGAGCGCGCCATCCAACTTGGCCACGAGCAAGCCGCCATGGTTCAGCCTTTGCTGGCGCGGGCTTTGGCCGCGCGCGGAGATCGCGACGAAGCCACCAAAGTCATGCAGGCCTATGTGACGTCGCATCCGGCAGACGCCAGCGCCGCCAGAGACCTCGGCGTGCTCAAGAATTCTCCCACCGGCGCCGCGTCTATCGATCCCGCTACGATGACCAGCGACATGGCTGCGATGAATAAGGACGCCACGGCCTTGCCGGCGCTTTCCAAATGGATGCCGCCGGATGTGGACGAAAAAGTGCCGCCCGTGGAAGAGGGTGCCGCCTGCGCCGTCGACGACGTCGTGAGCAGGGCCGGCCAGCAACTCATCACGCTGATCAGTGATGTGGACAGGTTTGCGGCCACGGAATCACTGATGCACGAGTCCATCGGCAAGACCGGACTTGCGTCCTATCCTGAGAAGCGCAAGTTCGCTTACGTCGTCTCTATTCAGGAAGTGCAGCACGGCTTCCTCAACGTTGAGGAATACCGCAACGGCGCCGGCGGCGCTACCGCAGACTTTCCCGATGGAGTCGCGACGAACGGATTGCCCGCGATGGTCCTGATTTTCCATCCCTACAACGCCAAGAACTTTGAGATGACTTGCGAAGGCTTGGCGCGCTGGAATGGCGGACTCGCCTGGCAAGTGCACTTCAAGCAGCGCGCGGACAAGCCAAACACGATCAAGCGATACCGGATCGGCGCGGAAGGCCCATCGTATCCGGTTGCGCTAAAGGGCCGCGCGTGGATTTCGGCGGACAACTATCAAATCGTGCGGCTCGAGACGGACCTGGTTGCGCCGATTCCGCAAATCAAACTGGTGGCGGACCATACGGCGATCGAGTATGGTCCGGTGAAATTCACCAAGAGCAACGTAAGCATGTGGCTGCCGCAAAGTGCGGAAGTGTATTACGACTGGAAAGGGAAACGGATTCATCGGCGTCACAGTTTCAGCGACTACATGTTGTTCGGCATTGAAGACAAGCAGAAGATCACCGTGCCGAAGGGCGAGGATCCGACAGCGGAAGCTGTGCCTGCGGAAGCGCCCAAGCAGAAGCCGTAACCGTAAGTTCGCCTCAGCTGCATTTCTTCATGCTGGCGGTTCAGCCTAGAAAGTTGAAAGTTCAATTCTGAATTTAGTCTTCCGTGCTTCTTTTTTCGTGCCTCCGTTTTCGCATTTCGATTCTCGTATTTCAATCTCGATTTTCTGGTTTCCGCGCGCCTCTTTAAAAGCGGGGGCGGACGCCTCAAGGAATGGCGTTGTGGGTTTGGCGGCGGAGGAATTGGCCGGAGCCCGGGCGGCCGACGAATTTTCCGGAGTCGATGACGATACGGCCGCGAGAGAATACTTTTCTCGGCGCTCCTTTGATTTGAATTCCCTCGAACATGGAATAGTCGACGCGCATGTGGTGTGTTTTTGCGCTGATGACTTGCTCGTCGTTCGGGTCGAAGATCACGAGGTCGGCGTCGGAACCGACGGCGATGGTTCCTTTGCGGGGATAGAGACCAAATAATTTTGCCGGTGAGGTGGACACGAGTTCGACGAAGCGGTTGGCGGAGAAGCGTTTGCCGTGGACGCCGCCCGTGTAGATGAGGCTGAGGCGGTGCTCGATGCCGGGGCCGCCGTTGGGAATTTTCGTGAAGTCGTCTTTGCCCATTTCTTTTTGTTCCTTGAAGCAGAACGGGCAGTGATCAGTGGAGACGACTTGCAGCGTATCTTTCGCAAGACCCTGCCAGAGTTTTTCCTGATGCCATTTTTCGCGAAGCGGCGGTGTGAAAACATATTTCGCGCCCTCGAAGCCGGGAGCGTCCATATTTTCGAGAGAAAGATACAAATACTGCGGGCACGTTTCTGCGTATGCGGGCAAGCCGCGGTCGCGTGCTTCGCGAACTTTTTCAAGCGCCTCGTTGCAGGAGAGATGAACGATATAGACGGGCGCTCCGGCCATTTCCGCGAGAGCGATGGCGCGCGAAGTGGCTTCCGCTTCGGCGGTTGTTGGCCGCGTGAGCGCGTGATATTTCGGCGCGCGCTTGCCTTCCGCGAGAGCCTGCTGAACGATGACGTCGATCGCGCCGCCGTTTTCGGCGTGCATGCAAATTAGGCCGTTGTGTTTGGCGGCCTGGCGCATGGCTTTGAAAATGGTGGCGTCGTCGAGCATGAAGACGCCGGGATAGGCCATGAAGAGTTTGAAGCTGGTGACGCCTTCGCGAACGAGTTCCCCCATCTCCTCAAGTTGGGCGGCGCCGAGGTCGGTGATGATGCAGTGGAAAGCATAATCGGTGACAGCTTTGTCGTGCGCCTTTTTCATCCAGGTGTCGAAGGCCTGGCGGAGAGTCTGTCCTTTGTATTGGATCGCGAAATCGATGAGGGTGGTGGTGCCGCCGAAGGCCGCGGCGATGGTGCCAGTCTGGAAGTCGTCGGCGCTGGTGGTGCCACCGAAGGGCATGTCGAGGTGGGTGTGCACGTCGATGCCGCCGGGGATGACGAGAAGGCCAGCGGCGTCAATGACTTGGCCGGCGTTTTCGATGGGGAGCTGGGCGGCGATGGCGGAAATCTTGTCGCCGTTGATGCCGATGTCCGCAGTGTAGGTGTCGGAGGCGGTGACGATGGTTCCGTTGCGGATGATGGTGTCAAAGCGCATGGGCAGGCCTCGAATGGCGGAGCGGGTTAGTTAGAAGTGAGTAACAAAATGGCATGGCGAGGTACCCCTCCCCCTGGGTTTTTCGTAAGTGTTCATTCTAAAGGATTTTAAGTGCTGCACAATGAACACTTGCATAAGTGCTGATTCTAAAGGGCTTAGGGGATTTCGGCTATAACGAAGTAGTGACGGGGGAGAGTGGAAGTGTGCCGGATGAGGTGAGAGGTCCGGCCGGCGAGCGATCATAGCGTCGAGGCGCAGTAGAAGAGGCGCCATCCTAACACAATTGACATTATAGCACATCGGGACTGTTTGTCAAGTGATAAACAGTAAGCCGTTTGTTTTCTGCTGGTTAGCTCCATGGTTCTGCAGCTCAAGAGGCCGGTGGCGCCTGATAGTGAGGCAGGACGTCGCGGGCGTAGATGTCGAGGGTTTGTTCTTCTTCGCCGCACATTAGATAGATATTGAATTGTGTGACGCCGACTTTGCGGAGAGCTTCTAGCTTTTGGCGGTGGGCTTCGATGGGGCCGATGATGCAGAAGCGGTCGATGACTTCGTCGCTGACGAAATCGGCGTTGTCGCTGCCGACTTCGCAGTGGTGATGGTAGTCGTATTTTCCTTTGTCTTTGACGAAGGAAGTGAGCGATGCGGGGAGCTCTTCCGGTTTGTACTTGGAGATTAAATCCATCACGTGATTGGAGACGAGGGCGGGGAACCAGCGGACGCGGTCGCGGGCGGTCTTTAGATCGGCCGAGGGCCAGACAGGGGCGGCGGCCATGACCTGGAACTTGCTGAAGTCGCGTCCGGTTTCTTTGGCGCCTTCGCGGACGAAGCCGAGGCACCAGTCGATGAGATCGGGGTCGGCGAATTGGAGGATCACCCCGTCGCCTATGCGGCCCGCGGTGCGAAGGGCTTTCGGGCCGTATCCGGCGACCCAGACATGAGGGATTTCTCCGCTAGCCCAGGGGAAATTCGTGGCGACGCCATCGAGGTCAACGGTTTTTCCAGCGTTGAGATCGCGGAAGATGTGGACGAAGGACTCGAGATTTTCGAGCGTGGTGGGTTTCTTGCCGAGGACGCGGCGGGAGCTGTCACCACGGCCGATGCCGAGCTGCATTCGGCCGCGGGAAGCAAGATTGAGAGTGGCAAAGAGGCTGGCGGCAACAGTCACATCGCGGACGGCTGGATTCGTGACGCAGGTGCCGAGGCGCATGGATTGGGTGCTGGCGGCCATGAGTGTGAGGAGTGGGAAGGGTTCTTTCCAGATGACGTGGGAATCGAAAATCCAGCCGTAGGAGAAGCCGCCGGCTTCGGCTTGTTGGGTGAGGCTGACGATGCGGTCGATGTGAATGTCGGGTTTGATGGTTATGCCGAAGTCCATGCGGGGCCTCCCGAAAGTTGAACGGAAAAGAAAGAAAAAGATTTTACACAGAGGACACAGAGACACAGAGGGCATAGAGAAGAAAAAGCAGATTCCTCGCTTCGCTCGGAATGGCACATTTGGAGGGTGAGATGTTCTCGGGGCATGTTAGTCGGCTGGTTGAGGAATGGATGCGGGCTTAGGCATTAGGGCAAAGTAGGCCAGGAAACTGACGGCGAAGCCTACGAACCAAGCGTAATTGTAGAGCACTTTGAGGGCGGGGACGAAGAGTCCGACGAAGGCGACGCCCGCGCCGGCAGCAAGCGCGATGACGGCCCGCCAATTGACGCCGCGAGAGTATTCGTAGAGGCCGCCGCGTTGATAGAGATCTTGAGCGGAAAGATTTTTCTTGCGGACTACAAAATAATCGCAAATCAAGACCCCCGCGATGGGACCGAGGAAGCCGGAGTAGCCGACGAGCCAGCCGAAGATGTAACTGCCGTAGCTCGACATGAGCTTCCAGGGCTGCATAACGATGCCCATGACGCAGGTGATGAGGCCGCCGGTGCGGAAGCTGATGCGGCGCGGAGAGAGATTGGAGAAATCGTTGGCGGGAGAGACGACGTTGGCGGCGACGTTGACGTTGAGGGTGGCCATGAGCAGGGCGATCATGGCGATGACGACGGCTATTGGATTGCCGAGGCGGGAAAGAACGGCGACGGGATCCCAGAGAGCTTCGCCAAAAATAATCAGAGTGGCGGACGTTACGGCAATGCCGATGAAAGAATAAAACGTCATGGTGGCGGGAAGGCCGAGGGCTTGGCCGAGCATTTGATCTTTTTGGCTGCGGGCGTAACGAGTGAAGTCGGGGATGTTGAGAGAAACGGTGGCCCAGAAACCTACGACGCCGGTGAGGGAGGGAATGAGGAAGTGGAAAAATTCGGCGAAGGTGTGAAATTTGGAAGGGGTCGAGAGCATGGGGCCAAAGCCGCCGGCCTTTCCTTTGGCCCAGAGGAGAAGAGCGAGGCCGATGAGCAACAAGAACGGCGCGGAAACGCCTTGCAAAAAGCGGATGGTTTCGATGCCCCGGAGAATCACCAGAACATTAAGCAGCCAAAAGAAGCCGAAGCAGACGGCCGGACCGAACGCGAAATGTTGCCAGCCGGGAGAGAGAGCGATGAGCATGGCGTTTATGGCTTCGCCACCGATCCACGTTTGAATGCCAAACCAGCCGCAGGCGACGAGAGCGCGCAAGATGGCGGGAACGTTGGCGCCGAGAACGCCGAAGGAGGCGCGCGCGAAAACGGGGAAAGGAATGCCGTAGGCGGCGCCGGCGTGGGCGTTGAGGAGCATGGGGATGAGAACGAGGACGTTACCGAGGAAGACGGTGAAGAGGGCTTGTTTCCAACTCATGCCGCCGGCAATCATGCCGCTGGCGAGCAGGTAGGTGGGGATGTTGACGCTCATGGAGATCCAGAGGGCGGCGTAGTTGTAGGTGCCCCAGGTGCGGCGTAGCGGCGGGACGGGGGCGAGGTCTTCGTTGTAGAGCGAACTGGTGCTTATGGTTTCCGCGGCGAGGGAAGAGGAGTTGTTCATCGCAGCGGTGAGCTCAAGATCATTTGGTTAGAAGAAAAAGCAGATCCTTCGCTTGAAAAGAAGTGGCGAGTGGCGAGTGGCGAGTGGCGAGCCGGAAAATCCGGATACCTCGCGAAGCTGCCAGGCGACCAGTAGGCTCGCGATGATAAGACTGTCGCGGTGCAGCGAGGATTGTGGTGTGGTGGCATAACGTTAGTTTTTAGTCGGCGGCTTCGGACGATTGGGCGGAGCGGGTGCGCGTGATTTCGCCGTAGGATTCCGGGCGGCGGTCGCGGAAGAATTGCCAGGTGTCGCGGACTTTTTGAATGTCGTCGAGGTTGAGTTCGGCGACGAGGAGTTCGTCTTTGTCGCGGCTGGCCTGTGCGACGATTTTTCCGCGGGGATCGCAGAAATAACTTTTGCCGTAGAATTCGCCGATTTTCCAGGGAGCTTCGGTGCCGACGCGATTGATGGCGGCGACGAAATATTGGTTGGCGACGGCGTGGGCGGGTTGCTCGAGTTCCCAGAGATATTCGGAGAGGCCGGCGACGGTGGCGGAGGGATTGTAGACAATTTCGGCGCCATTGAGGCCGAGACAGCGCGCGCCTTCGGGGAAGTGGCGATCGTAACAGATATAGACGCCGACGCGGGCGTAGCGCGTTTCGAAGACGGGATAGCCTGCGTTGCCGGGCGTGAAATAAAATTTTTCCCAGAAGCCGGGGTGGCAGTGCGGGATGTGATGCTTGCGATATTTGCCGAGGTAGCGGCCGTCGGCGTCGATGACGGCGGCGGTGTTGTAGTAGACTCCGGTCATTTCAACTTCGTAGATGGGAACGACGAGAACCATTTGGTGTTTTTTTGCGAGTTTTTGCATGTGCGTGATGGTGGGGCCATTGGGGATAGGCTCGGTAAGTTCGTACCAGCGGGTTTGTTGCTCGGCGCAGAAATAGGGGCCGTAGAAAAGTTCCTGGAGGCCGAGGACCTGAACTTTTTTCTTAGCGGCGCTGGCGATGAGGTCTTCGTGCTTGGCCATCATTTTTTGTTTGATTTGGGCGAGGGAATATTTTTCGGGCGACCATTCACAGCTGGCTTGGATCAGGCCGCAGCGGACGACACGTGGCATAAAGGCCTCCTACGGGCTTTTGCGCGTGAAATGCTGGCGAAAGTTTACCTTGTGAGGGGTGAGGCGTCCACAGGTCACGGATCACAGGCCACGGGCCACGAACCACGCACCCCGAATTTCCCCGTCGTCTTGAAGGCCATGCGCACCGGCAGTACAATCGCTTGTTTGCTCTTCGAGGAGGAATCTGCCATGGCTACGGCCGAAGCAAAAATCCACGTTTCTGAGTTCACGAACGAACCGTTTATCGATTTCTCGAAGCCCGAAAATCGCAAAGCCATGGAAGACGCGCTGAAAAAGGTCGCTTCCGAATTCGGCCGCGAATACCCCATGTACATTGGCGGCCAAAAGGTGATCACCGCGGAGAAGCGGACCTCTACGAATCCGTCGCACCCGTTGCAAGTGATCGGCGTTTTCCAGACCGCGACGGCCGAGATGGCTGCGCATGCCGTGGAAGCTGCGAATAAAGCGTTTGAATCGTGGAAGCGCGTACCGGCCGAGCGGCGCGTCGAATGCCTTTTTCGCGCCGCCAAGATTCTTCGCGAGCGAAAATTTGAAATGAACGCCTTGATTTGTTACGAGGCCGGAAAGACCTGGCCCGAAGCCGACGCGGACACGGCGGAAACGATTGATTTTCTGGAGTACTACGGCCGCGAAATGCTGCGACTGGCCGGCCCGCAACAAGTTGTGCCGATGAAGGGCGAGAAAAACTTTCTCGTCTACATACCACTCGGCGTCGGGGTCGTGATTCCGCCATGGAATTTTCCCGCCGCCATCGCCGCTGGCATGACCATGGCGTCGCTCGTCACGGGAAACACTGTCGTGCTCAAGCCTGCCGCCGATACGCCTACCGTCGCTGCCAAATTTGTGGAGATCGCCTATGAGGCCGGCATTCCGAAAAACGCGCTCACCTTTCTAACCGGACCCGGAGCGGAAATCGGCGACGTCCTCGTGAAGCACGCGAAGACTCGCTACATCGCTTTCACCGGATCAAAAGAAGTCGGGTTGCGCATCAGCGAACTGGCGGGCAAAACGGTTCCTGGCCAGATCTGGATCAAGCGCACCGTGCTGGAGATGGGCGGCAAGGATTCCATCATCGTGGACGAAGAAGGTGACGTGGACGCAGCCGTTGAAGGAGTCGCGCAGGCTGCCTTTGGATATCAGGGACAAAAGTGCTCGGCATGCTCGCGCGCTATCGTTTCTGAAAAGGTCTACGACACCTTCGTCGAGAAACTTGTGGAGCGTACCAAGAAAATCGCCGTTGGCCCCAGCGAGGATCCCGGTAATTACATGGGCCCGGTCGTAAGCAAATCCGCGATGAACACCATTCTGAATTACATCGAAGTCGGCAAGAAGGAAGGGAAGTTGCTCCACGGTGGCGGCCGGGCTGCCGGCGACGGCTACTTCATCCAGCCGACGATTATTGCTGACGTCGATCCCATGGCGCGCATTTCGCAAGAAGAAATCTTTGGACCGGTCCTGGCGGTAATCAAAGCTAAGGATTTTGACCAGGCTCTGGAGATCGCCAACAACACGGAGTTCGGCCTGACCGGCGGCGTCTATTCGAAGAACCCCGCAAAGCTCGAAAAAGCAGAGGAATCTTTTCACGTCGGCAATCTTTATCTGAATCGCAAGTGCACCGGCGCGATGGTTGGCGCACATCCTTTCGGTGGCTTCAACATGTCCGGCACCGATTCCAAAGCGGGCGGGAGAGACTACCTGCTGCTGTTCATGCAGGGAAAAAGCATTGCCGAAAAAGTGAGCAACTAGGAGGCGTGAGACGCGGGAGCCGCGCGCCGCGACACCCATTTCAAAACGAGAAACACGGGGTAGCTCAACGCGAGCATCGCCAGGGCCCATGGGGCATTTTTCTGGTCCGTGACGATCGACCCACCCAGAAAAACTCCCGAGAGCACCAGCGCGATTCCGGTGGTCCAAGGGTAGCCCCAGGCGCGATAAGGCCGTGGCATCTGTGGCTCTTTGTGCCGCAGCAAAAATAATGAGCTATACGAAAGCGTGTAATTCGCCACGAAGAAAAACGAAAGCATGGCGATCACTCGCTCAAACGAACCCAGCACAAACAGCACGCCTGCAATGGTGCTGAGGAGAAGGGCAATTGTGGGCGTGCCACCCGCGTTGACTTTTGTGACTGGACGGAAAAACAAGCCGTCGCAACTCATCGCATAGAGCGTTCGCGTGCAGAAGAGCTGATTGGCGTTGAGGCAGCTCAGCATCGAAATCACCATGATCGAGCGAATGATAGGATCGCCATAGTGGCCAAAGACTCGTGTCGCCACTGTGCCAAGAGCAAAATTGTTTCCGGCGATTTCATTCATCGGCAGAACGTAAAGCACCGCTGCATTGAGAAGCAGATAGATTCCCATGATGGTGAAAACACTTCCAAAAATGGCGCGCGGCACATCGCGGCCCGGATTGCGAACTTCTTCGCCGAAATATACGACGCCGTCCCATCCGTCAATCGTGTACACGACCGCCTGCAACCCTAAAATTATGGCGACGGCGAGGCCCCACCCCACAGGCATCGCCGGCAGCGGCGTGGCCACTGGAGCAGCGACTGCACGCGCATGGCCGCCCAGCGCAAAACAAGTGACCAGCAAAATCAAAAACGCGATCGTCTTCAGGACGGCAGTGAAAATTTGCGCGCCGCTGCCCCAGCGGATTCCGCGCCATTGCAAAACGCCGAATCCCAAGATAACGCTGACCGCAATCGCTTTAACGTGTCCCGCAAGCAGTGGCACAAGATCGCCACTGTATTCGGCGATTACGATCCCGACAGCCGCGGCGGTTCCGCATGTTGAGAGCCAGTCGCTCCACCCGACGATGAAGCCGGCGTATTCGCCGATAGCGCGGCGCGAAAAATTGTATTGGCCGCCGCTGCGCGGAATCGCGGCGCCCAACTCTGCCAGCGAAGAGGCTCCGAAAAGCGCATACAGTCCGCCTACAACCCAGACGCCGAGAAAGAGCCACGCTTTCGGGAGAACCTGGGCAATGTCGCCTGGAGTTCGCACAATTCCCGCGGCAATCGAGTTGCCGATAGCCGCGGAAACGCCGAACCACACGCCGAGGACTTGCAGCAGACGGCCGCGGTTAAGACTCGCTGCAGGCGCCGGCGTAGCGGTGCTGGTGGAAGACTCGGCAGATGTGTTAGACAATGTGGAGTCTCAGGGGAGCATCGGAAACTCCGCCATCATAATGGCGGCGTGGCAAAATGCAAGCTGGAAGTCGCTGCACTGCATTATTGCCGCGAGAAGCATGAGCACGCGCTCGTTGCGAACTTACGCTGAATCAGGAGGCAGGTAACTTGGCTGTAGACCGCGCGCCCGCTATCAAAACGGAATTGACCACCCGCATTGACGTGAGTGGTGACGCTCCGGCGGTGGACGTCTCGGTGGTAATCCCGTGCCTGAACGAAGTGAATTCCATTTCTTTTTGCGTTGAAAAAGCGCTGAAGTCTTTTCAGATGGCGGGTTTGCGCGGCGAAGTCGTTGTCGGTGACAACGGCTCGACGGACGGTTCCATAGAAATTGCCGAGAAACTCGGCGCGCGCGTGGTTCGCGTGGAGCAGCGCGGTTACGGCTCGGCACTGCGCGCGGGAATTGCAGCGTCGCGCGGCGCGTTTATCGTTATGGGCGACGCGGACGACAGCTATGATTTCAGCGAAGTGCCGCGTTTTGTGGAAATGTGGCGTCAGGGCTACGATGTGGTGATGGGCAATCGCTTCCGGGGAGAGATCAAGCCGGGCGCGATGCCCTGGCACCATAAATATGTCGGCAATCCGGTTCTCACTTCCGTCCTCAATCTTTTTTTTCACGCGGGCATCGGCGATAGCCACTGTGGCATGCGCGGCTTCACCCGCGCGGTTTACGATCGCATGGATTTGCGCAGTACCGGAATGGAGTTTGCTTCCGAGTTTGTGATCAAGGCCGCACAGCTGGGCGCGCGCATCACGGAAATTCCCATCACGCTCTGGCCCGACAAGCGCGGCCGCCCGCCGCATCTCCGCAGTTTCCGCGATGGCTGGCGTCATTTGCGCTTCATGCTGCTGTACGCGCCGAACTGGCTTTTTCTTCTGCCGGGTGCTTCGCTCGTGGTGCTTGGGCTTTGCATTGTGTTCTGGCTGTTGCCGGGGCCGCGCAACGTATCGCCTCACGTCATCCTCGACATTCACACGATGATCTTCGGCGTGATTTTCACATTGCTTGGTGTACAGATTCTTTCGATCGGATCGTTCGCCAAGGTTTTCAGCTACTGCGAGCGCTTCGACCGTAACCCCGTTTCGTTAAAGCGCGTTCTCAAGCGCGTTACGCTCGAATCCGGCCTGCTGCTAGGCGGCGCTCTCTTTCTCGCTGGCTTTGTCGGATGCGCCTGGGTCACTTGGCAGTGGGCCGAAAGCGGTTTTGGTCCACTGGCGCAGGTTCGTCAGGTTCTTTTCTGGTCGATGTGGCTGTTCATCGGAGTCCAAATCATTTTCAGTTCCTTTTTTCTGAGCATGCTCGGCATCAGCCGCGGCACATACATCGGCGACTACGACCTAAAATAAATGCCTTATACCGGGATCGACCATTTCATTGCCAGGATGCGTTTTCGCGCCGCTTATCCTCATATTCACCAAGGTTCGCGTGTATGCGACCTCGGTTGCGGCCTCGAAGCCGCTTTCCTCGACTACGCGTCAGATCGCATCGCAGTGGGCGTTGGCCTCGACGATCAGGTGGCGGACGGCATGCAAGGCCGCTGGCAGCGCGTGCGAGGAGACTTGCGCTCCCCACTCCCATTTCCAGACGGCCACTTCGATCACGTGGTGATGCTCGCCGTTCTCGAGCACCTTACGGAACCGGAAAAGGTGCTCAGCGAGGCGTACCGCGTCATCGCACCGCAAGGCTCGCTGATTCTGACCTGGCCTTCCGCGATGGTGGATCCGATTCTAAACACGCTGCACGCTCTGCACCTGATTAGCGATGAGATGGAAAGTGATGAACATCAAAAACGCATTCCGGTCGCAGTGCTGCTGCAAATGCTCCAGCGCATCGGCTTTCGAAAGTTCTTACATCGCCGCTTCGAATTTGGTCTAAACAATCTGATGGTGGCGTTTCGTTGAAATTAGATCGCGTGCCGAGGGACTGGAAGCAAATCACTGGTAAGGCGGCGGGGTGTACGGCTTGATTTCGGTGTTGTCGACGTCCGGTTCCACCAACCAGATTTGCCGGTCCTTGAAGTAGGCAAGCAGCCTCTCGTTTTGTTCTTCCGTGAGTTCGCGGGCCCAGATCACTTTTGATCCATCGATGTCGGCGCCGTTGTAGACCCATTCGTCGTGGATGTTGTGATCGTCGGAATAGCGCACCACAATTAGATGTTTTCCGGCCGTCGCCTCAAGCTGCTTCAGGACCGCGACGCGGCTTGGGTCTCCCGTGCAGGTCCACCACAGTGGATCGCATGAGCGGCGCGCCACGTTGATGCCTGTTTCGAGCACAAGCAAAATCACAAGTGCCCGAGACAGCGCGACGCCCACCGGGCGTGCTCTCCATTTCATCGTCCGCAAGTGGCGCACGGATTGCGCCAATAGCGCGTAGATGACGCAAGTCAGCGGCGCGGCGTAGTGCGGTGCGGACCAAATCACGGCAAAAACTCCGGCGAGCGACAGAAGCAGCGTGACAAGCAGCAGTCGCATCTTCCGGTCACGAAAGGCAAAGGGCAGCGCTGGGACCAGGAAGAGCACGCCCGGCCAGAAGAACTCGACACCCATTCTCGCGATTTTTTCCGCGGTGACGTCTCGAGCATCCTTCCAAGTGGTCTGATAATCCTCGCGCTCCCAGCCGTTGTAGAAATCCTCGAACTGCTGATTGTTGTAGGTAAGTTCGGGTTTGAGGTGCTCCCAGAGAAACAGCGGCGTCGAGTGATACGTTCGCGTGTTTAGAACGTGCGGGAAGAGCAGAGCATTGCCTGTCAGCCGCCAATTGTAATAGCCGATGAATGCCAGAGTCAGAACGACGACTGCGGAGAGCGGCAGCAAGACGATTCGAACGCGAGTAGCTGCCACATCGCGCGACTTTATTTTTCCTGCCAGCCACGCGAGGAGCCACAGTCCTGCCGGGACACAAAAGAGCAGGCCTTCGTACGGCCGGCTGTTCGCGAGAATCGCGATGCCGAGGCCGAGAAGCAAAGCATTGCCAACACTGGCACGGCGCAGAATTCGCGCGAGCGCTCCCAACACCAGCGCGCCCCCCGCCCCAGCCACGGCCCCACCCCAATAGCTGTTCATCCAGTAGCTCGCGATTCCCAGATTCAACGCAGCAAACATTCCGCCCAGCAGCGCCCATCGCGCTGGCATCCACCCTTGTAGCATCCACAAAATCGCCGCACACATTGCGGCGTCACTCAGCAGCACGCCGATCCAGGGACTGCCGAGCAACTGTCCGATAGCCATGACGAAGCCCTGCGCCGGCGGATACATCGAGGAATACGTAGGGAACCAATTCACATGAAATGTTTCGAAGCTCATCCACATCGGGTGAGTTGGGTTGGCTAACCGGCCGTGAGCAAACGTGTCCGCCATCAGCAAATAGCTGAATTCATCATGGATTCCAGAGATCGGCACAGGCAGAAGCGGCAACACCGCGAGCCGCGCGCTTAGGACTCCAACAAACATCAAGAAAACAGCCAGTGTTTTGCGTTCTGCGAAGCGAGAAAGCGACCGCTCCGCTTTATGAATGACCTCGTTGGCGAGAGCCGGCTTCCAAAATGCGAGCAACAAGAAGACAAGAGCGAGCACCAGCGCAAATTCCGCCGACGGCCAGAAGTGAGTATCCGATTGGCTTCCGAGTGGATTCATTTCGCCGAATGGGATTCGAACGGGGAGCGCTTCCGAAATCCATTCGCGCGGAAGCGAGCCACGTTCATCGTGCAAGAATTCTAACGTATTGCGGCGAGATCAGCGTTCGATTTCCATTTCGACGGCTGCGGAGCTGGATGGAGGTTTCTTGGCGCTGGGGGAGCCTTCTTTGAAATCCGCAAGCTCGAGCTTCAGGTTGCCGGCGTTTGTAGCAAAGGCAAGCCCTGTCTCCAGGCTTACCGCACCTGTTCGAATCAGCTTCTCGATTTCTCCGTCAAAGTGCTGCATGCCTTCGGTGTCGCCATCGCGCATGGCGTCGAGCAGCGACTTGCCTTCCGTTTCGCCCTTTTCGACATACTCGCGAGTTCGCATGGTCGAGGTAAGAATCTCCATAGCGGCGACTCGGCCCTTGCCATCTTTGCGCGGCAAAAGGCGCTGCGAAATAATGTAGCGGAATGCTTTGGAAAGCCGGTTGCGTATGCCTTGCTGATCGCTCATGGGAAACGCGCCGACAATGCGCTCGACGGTCTTCGCGGCGTCAATGGTGTGCAGCGTGGAAAGAACGAGATGCCCTGTCTCCGAAGCCTCCAGCGCGATCTCCATCGTTTCGCGGTCACGCATTTCGCCGACGAGAATGATTTTCGGGGCCTGGCGAAGAGCAGCGCGAAGTGCGAGCGCGAAAGTCGGCGTATCGCTGTGAAGTTCACGTTGATGAATCGTGGCTTTTTTGTGCTTGTGGAGAAACTCGATGGGATCTTCGATGGTCAGGATGTGAAAGGCCTTCTCGGTGTTCGTCGTGTCGATGATCGCCGCCAGCGTCGATGACTTCCCGGAGCCGGTGGGCCCGGTGACCAGCACGATTCCGTTCCTCACGTGAACGATATCCCGCAGCTTCTGCGGCAATTGAAGCTCTTCAAAGCTGGGAATGCGGTCCGGGATCACGCGCATGACTACGGCGCAGCTTCCGCGCTGGCGAAAAATGTTCACGCG
>Ga0209415_10003052_pt1 | contig 31209 bp, 30 predicted proteins | sample PeaSoiSIISIP2007_FD_187696 | JGI IMG/M metagenome (GOLD analysis project Ga0209415, IMG submission 187696) | Peat soil microbial communities from Weissenstadt, Germany - SII-SIP-2007 (SPAdes) (version 2) | ecosystem: Environmental > Terrestrial > Soil > Wetlands > Peat | place: Germany... | reverse complement strand
TATATCAAGGATGATCTATATCAAGGATGATATGAGCCGGTGGAAACGCGACCGGGGCCGGCGGTGAGGCGGCCATGGCCGGCGACCGGGGGATGATGAAGGTGGCCACCCACCCGGCCGACGTCGAGTGGGCCGACGCGCTGGTCCTGGCCACGCCGGCCCACTTCGGTTACGGGTCGGGGCGTTGAAGGACTTCTTCGAACGGGTCGACGACCGCTGTCTCGGGCGGACCGCCACGGGACTCGGTTGGAGTCTCGTCCTCCCACCGGTGACAGTGGTGGGCCACGTCACCGAGGCGGATCTCGAGCGGGCCGGCGAGCTCGGCGCCACCGTGGCGGCGGGCCTGGGCGAGGGGATCTTCTGAGACGTCAGTCGGTGGGCCGGCGCGGTTCGAGGCCGGCGGCCCTGTAGACGTTGTCGATGACGACCATGTTGGCGACGGCGTCGTCGGGCCCGGTCACGACGGGGTCGCCCCGCCCGACGGCCCGGGCGAAGGCTTCCAGCTGGAAGTCGTAGGTGGCGCGCCGGGTGCTGTGCTCGACGTGCTTCTCCCCTTTCGCCCTCACGGTCAAGCGGTGGAAGCGGTCGGGCGCCAGCGGGTTCAGGACACGGATGTCCCCGTCGTCGCCCTGCACCCGAAGCCTGATGGCCAGGACCCGTGCGGAGAGCATCGAACAGGTGATGTGTCCGGTAACGCCGTCGGCGAAGCGGAGATCGCCCTCCATGAAACGGTCGATCCCCGGCGACCGCAGACGGGCCCGGGCACCGGTGACCTCGGGCTCGGAAGCGGCCAGGTGCCGGACCATGTGGATCGGGTAGCACCCGGCGTCCATCGTGGCCCCCCCGGCCAGGAGCGGGTCCCAGCGGATGTCCTTGCTCGACAGCAGGGGGAAGCACAACGCCGCCTCGATGTGCCGGACGGTGCCGACGGCGCCGGTGGCGACCAGCTCGCGCACCCGGGCGAAGAGCGGGTGATAGCGGTAGTGGAACGCCTCCATCAGGACCAGCCCCGTCCCGGCGTGGGCGGCGGCCACCGTGCGTGCCTCTTCGGCGTTGGCGGTGAAGGGCTTCTCGCACAGGACGTGCTTCCCCGCCGCCAGGGCGGCCATCGTCCAACGCCCGTGGAGACCGTTCGGGAGAGGGTTGTAGACGGCGTCGATCTCGGGATCGGCCACCAGCTGTTCGTAGGAGTCGGCCACCCGCCCGATGGCGTGCTTGGTGGCGAATGCCTGGGCCCGGTCGCGCTGGCGGGCGGCGACGGCCACCACTTCGACGCCCTCGACCCGTCGGGCCGGGCGCACGACGGCGGCGGGGGCGATCCGAGCGGCGCCGAGGACGCCGATGCGGACGGGGGGCACGCCGGCCACGTTACCGACCGGGTCGGACCCGGGCCTCCCACTCACCGGTCAGGGGCACCCTGCTCAGAGCGGTGCCGGCCTCGAGCAACCACGCCAGCTGGTCGGCGTGGGGCACGTCGTTCGGGACCCGGACCACGAGCCCGCGTCGGGGGTGGTCCTGCGTCCAGCGCCAGCCCGTCGGGACGGGCACCCCCAGGGTGGCCAGCCGGGCCACCGCCTTCGTCCCCGTGTCGTGCTGGATCCCCACCGAGTCCATCTCGATCCCCTTCCGGCCCACCCTCCCCGGCACCCACGTGCAGACCGGTATCTCGTGGATGGTCCCCGAGAGCAGCGTTCCGAGACCCACCGGCGGCGGTGGGACGTCCTCCTCCCGGACCCCGGGGTTCAGGTTGATCCACCCCTGGTGCGCCCGGGCCAGACGGTCCATCTGGGCCAGGACGGCGTCGGGGGCGTCGGGGGCGAAGGTGAACGCCTCCGTGGGAGCGGCCTTCACGGCGTCACCGGTGTCACGGCGCCAGCCGCGGTCCGTCGAAGCGGTCCACGGTGGCGAAGTCGGCCACGGGGGCGCGGCGGAGCTTCGTCGGTTGGTGGACGGGCCACCCGAGGGCCAGGACGGCGGCCACGGCGACGTGCTCGGGTACGGCCAGCAGGACACGCACCTCGGCTTCGTGGCGTGTCGCCATGGTGGTCATGACCCCGGCCAACCCGGCGGCCCGGGCCGCCAACAGGATGCTCCAGGCGAAGGGGTAGACCGACGCCCCGCCCACGAAGGTGTAGCGCTCGAGGTCGCGGTCCACAGCGGCCAGGGCCCGCAGATCGGCGAGGAGGACGAGGAGGACCGGGACCTCGTCGAGATGCTCGGCGAACCCACCGGGACCGGCCGCCGCCGAGGCGGCAAAGTCGGGCGCGGCGGCCAGAGCGGCCGCTTCGGCGGCGCTGTCGGTGACCGGCGCCCACGGGACGAGTCCGGCCGCTCCCATGGCCAGGTACTGGTACCACCCCTCCAGGTAGATGTCCCGCAGGCCCCGGCGGACGGCGCCATCGCGGACGACCACCACCCGCCAGGCCTGGCGGTTCCCGCCTGACGGGGCGAAGCGGGCCGTGTCGAGCAGCCCGGCGACCACCTCGTCGGGTACGGGATCGGACGTGAACTGGCGCACCGCCCCGGTGGTGCGCAGTGCGTCCACGACGTCCATGGCGGTCGACCGTAGCGCCGGGCGGGGCCGGGCGGGCCCTCAGGCGCGCCCGGGCCAGAGGTCTTCGGGCTCCCGACCTCTGGTCTCGGGCAGGGCGAGGAACAGCGCCGTGGCCAGGAGCGTGGGGAGGAAGACGAACAGCGACGCCCGGGTCCCGTCGAAGCGAGTTCCGACCTGGGCCAGGACACCGAAGCCGACCAGGCCGAGCACGGCGCCGAGAACGCTGGCGGCGACGTTCCATCCCGCCACCGAGGCCCGCACCGACGTCGGGAAGAGCTCGTTGGCCAGGGCGCCGGCGGCGGGGGCGAAAATGGATGCCGACAGAACGCCGAGCTCGTAGCCCACCAGGAGGGTGAGACGCGATCCGCTGTAGGTGAAGACGGCCGACAGCCCCACGGCCACCATGGCGGCGGCACCGGTCGGCCGTCGACCCAGGTGATCGGCCAGCCAACGTCCCACTACCAGACCCATCAGACCGAAGGGGGCTGCCACGACGACCATGGCGGCGGTGTCGGCACCGGACAGCTTCAGGACGTTCTGGGCGTAGAGGAAGATGAAGCTGTTGGCCGGTCCGGTGATCACGGCCACGGCGAAGGCCAGACCAGTGACGACGAGCAACCGGCGCCGGAACGCCGGCCCCACGGCGCCGAAGACGGGCAGGCTGTGCTCTCCCCCGCTGGCGGCCAGGGTGAACCGGTCGGACTCGACCAGCCACCGGCGGATCATGAAGACCGCCATCAGGGGTACCACGGCCAGGGCGAAGACCCCCCGGAAGCCGAGGGTGCCCTTGGTCAGACCGGAGAGGACGGCGGTGAGACCGGAACCCACCCCGTAGCCGGCGGCGATCAGAGCGATGGCCTTGGCCCGGTCGTGGGAGCCGGTCTCCTCGGCCGCACCCACCTGGGCCAGGGCGTTGGTGGCACTGAGCAGCGGCCGTCCGAAGGCAAAGATGACGACGAACCACCAGTAGCCGGGGCTGGCCGCGGCCGCCACGGTGAAGGCCAGCCCGGCGACACCGGTGGCGAGCAGCATGACCCGCCGCCCGACCCGGTCTGCCAGTCCCGACAAGGGCAGGCCCCCCAGCGAGGCAAGCCTCAGGACGGCGAGACCCACACCCAGCTCGGTCGGGGCCAGACCCGCCTGTTCGATGAGCGTCCCCCCGTGGGTGGTCCGGCCGAAGGCCTTGGCCACCTCGCCCAGGGCCGACACCGCCCCGAATTGGCCGAACCCCGAGCACAGTGCCATCAGGGCCAGGCCCACGATGGCCGGATCCCGCCATCCCCGCAGATTGAGGCCGCCCGTTTCAGCCACCGGCGGCGGGGCGGGCGGTCGTCAGGTCCGGCTCGCTGTCGGCAACGGCAGACCGTCCGTCCCCCGCCGGCGGCGTCGCCAGAATGGCGCGTCCAACAGCACGAGGAGGACGAGGGCCACCCCGGCGGCCGACGCGATGTACCACGGCCACGGCCCTAGGAGCCGCAACAGCGTCCACTCCCCCGGTGGGGAGCGCAGGAACATGTAGTTGGCACCGGTGAGTCCGTCGATCAGGCCGACGAACGCCGTGTAGCCGACGGTGATGGCGAAGACCCGGAGCACGGCCCCCCGTCGCGGCGTGATGCCGAGGCCGACGACCAGGAAGACGGCGGCCAGGACGATCCCGAGATGTCCGACCGTGTACTGGAAGAAGACGAGATGGGGGAAGCCGACGTTCAGATCGGGGGTGATCACGGCCTGGAGGGTGCCGGCCAGTCCCCAGAAGTAGGTGAGCTCGACCAGAACGGGGACGCGCCACCAGCAGGCGGCGGCGGCCACCAGGGCGGCCATGTCGCACAGGGCCAGCGGCAACGACGTCTTCGGCGAGAACGTCCCCGCCACGACGAGGGCCACGATGAAGCTGACGGCATCGGCCACCAGCGCCACCCCGATGGCCCGGGCTGCCCACACCCGCCACCGTCCCGGGTGTCGCCGGGCGCCGACGCAGAGCCCGACACCGGTGAGGACGGCGCCCACAACGGTGACGGCATAAGCGGTCGGGGTCACGATGGCCGGCACGGGCGCTGTCCTCCCTCACCAGCATCGCGCCAGCATCACGACGGGTCCGATCACGCCAAGGGCATACCATCCGGTGATGTCCCCATCGCCGATGTTCATCGTCACCCAGGTCGCCCCCTATCCCGACGGCCCCGCCGGCGTTCACGGAGTGCTCCCCCAGGCGTCCGCCGCGCTCGGGGAGCTGGCCGGTCTGTCAGGCCTCGAACCGGTGGCGGTGACCGATGTGGCCGACCTCCCGGCGGCCGACCTGGCCGCCGGCGGTGTCCTCGCCCTCTTCACCATCGGTGAGACACCGTGGTCCGGCGCGCAGCGCACCGCCATCGGCGACGCCGTCCGCGACGGTCGGATGTCCGTCCTCGGCGTCCACTCGGCCACCGACGCCTGTCGCGGCTGGGACGACTACGCGTCCCTGGTCGGCGCCCGCTTCGACGGGCATCCCTGGACCCAGGACTTCGAGGTCGAGATCGCCGATCGGACCCATCCGGCCACGGCCCATCTGTCGGCCCCGTGGCGGTGGCGCGACGAGGTCTACCTGTTCCGCGACCTCCGGCCCGACGCCCACGTCCTGCTGCGGGTGGCCCACGGTCAGCTCGACATGAGCGTGCCCGAGGCCCGCGTCCCGGAGTGCGGCTTCCCCCTGGCCTGGTGCTTCACCGAGGGCGGGGGTCGCTGCTTCTACACGTCGCTCGGGCATTTCCCCGGCGCCTGGGAGAACCCCACCTTCCTCCGTCACGTGGCCGGCGGTCTGGCCTGGAGTCTCGCCAGCGACGGGTGAGACCAACGTCGGGTGCCGCCGGTCGACCTCGGGGGCTACCAGCGGGTGGAGGCCGACGGTCTCGTCCTCTGACGGGGCCGCCCGGGTGGCGACCGGGGCGGGTCAAGACAGGTACGGCGTCTCCTGCTGCCAGGTGAATTCCGCCGCCGGTGAGCCCGACGTGCCCACCAGGAGCTCGGCCCAACTGGGTTGGCCGTTCCAGCCATGGGGATCGAAACCCGTCCCCATGACACAGGGCGAACAGGACAGCGAGAGCAGGATCACGTCACGGTGTCCCCAGCACCCCCCGCTGTCACCGGCTGTGCAGTCGGCGTTGTTCGATCCGGGACCGTCGTCGTACATCCAGTAGTAGACGGCCTCGAGGGGGTTGCCCACTCCGCCCGCCCAGTTGGCCCCCCACCGCTCGAAGGGGAAGCCCGGTGGGGGTGAGGGGTCGTCTCCCGCCCCCGCACCCTGCGTCGCCGCCTGGTCGAGAGCACTGGCCATCGACGACAGCGGGGGCAGTCCCCGGACGGTCCGCTCGAGGTTGGTGGCCACGTAGAGCTGCTCCGGCGGGGTGAGAGCGCCCCAGTTGGAGGGCAGGGTCATGGCCGGTAGAGCCTCCGCACTGCGGCCGCGGTCGATGGCGGCGAGGGCCGACGCTATGCACCCCGACGAGTCGTCCTCGGCCGTGGCCGAGCAGGCGGTCAGGAAGTTCGGCTCGGGCGGGAGGCTGGCGGGCGGATTGGCGGGGGGAAGGATGGCGTGCGGAGGTGTCGCCGCTGCTGCGGTGTGCACGGGAGGAGGTGTCGGCGCCGGCGCGGGGACGACGCGCGGCGCAGGAGGGGTCGTGGTAGGTGGCGGTGCCTCCGTCGTCGGCGGTGCGGGGGGGGCGGGGGGAACCGTTGTCGCTGTCGTTGTCGTTGTCGTCGGCCGGCGACCGCTCAACGGTGGTGCCGTCACGCCGCCGCCGGACGCCGTCGCCGCCAGCGGCACTGTCTTCGTGTGCAACTCGCTCGACGATCTCGGAATGACGGTTACGGCGACAAGAGCAATCAGCTCCACCGCCACGACCGCGGACGCCAGGCGGAACCATGCCGGGTGGGCGGGCGCGTGTCCCTTCTCGATTTCCTGTCCGTCGTGCCGCATCCGAGAGACATCGGCGCGAAGAGTCCCCCACCTGAGAACTCACGATGGAAGGTCACCCTCAGTCACCGGAGGGCGAACACTCTCGGACGATCGGGGCGGGCGATCATCCGAGAGGGGTGAACGTCAGCCTGCCGCGGTCTTCGCTCCGCACTTGGCGTCGATCCGCTTGACCAGTGCCGCCCCGTCCTTCTGCAGTCTCTGGAAGTATCCGGCCCTTCCCTCGGCGTGCCTGATCTGGCTCTTGGCGTCCTTACGGGTGCTGACCCGGGCGGCGGCCGACAATCTCCGCCAGCGGGTCAGGCGCTTGGCGGCGGCGGCGTCCGCCCTCGAGATTCTCTTCAACTCCCTCGCCGCGTGCGCGCAATCGATCCGGTGCGTGGCGTTCACGGTCTCCCAGATCTGGGTGGCACTGGGAACATCCGGCTTTTTCGGGGCCGACTTTGCCGGGGTGCTCGTCGTCGGACTGGTCGTCGCCGTTGCGCCGGTGGTAGTGGTCGAGCTGGCCGCCGTGGCGACACCACCGAACCCCACGATGAGCGCCACGCCGACAAGGCTGCCGGCGGTGAATTTGCCGATCCTCTTCATTTCCGGCCCTCCCCGATGGTCTGGAACACGAAGCGCCAGGAGACGCTCCAGCCATTGTGGCCCGGGGCCGTGACGGCCGTGTGACGGCGGTGTTAGAGGTCTGTGAGGTGGCTCTCAGGAGCGACGAGCCTCTCGGCGCGCGCACGGCGGGACGCCTTGCGCAGGCGCCGGCGTTCCCGCTCGCTCGTGCCTCCCCAGTAGCCGACGAGATCGGGATCGGCCAGGGCGTAGCGCAGGCAGTGCAGCCGGACCGGACAGCGTGCGCACAGCTGCTTGGCCCGGGCCGAGGGACCACCGCCGTCGGTGATAAACAGGTCCACCGACTCGTCCCTGCAGGCCGCATGAATCTGCCAGTTGGGGCGGCGTGCCAGCTCCTGGATGAGAACGAGGTCGTCAACAGCGGCGCCCGATTCGGAGGCGGTGAGAATGCTCATACCTCAGCTGTCGGCACCGCTTCGTCCCGGCTTGAACGCTCACTCCCAAAAAACCACCTGTCGTGGCCGTGGAACGGTCGATTTCGCCCCGCCCCACCGACCGTGAGCGTCGGAGCGGTCGGTCGCCCCGGCGGTGGGGTTCTACAGGGCGCCCAGGACTGATTCGGCCGCCCTGACCGTCAAGCCCCGCTCGGGCTCCACGAAGAGTGCCGTGACGACGCCATCGTCGATGATCGCCGCGTAACGTTGCGACCGTGCCCCCAGGCCCACGCCGCGGCCGTCCATCTCGAGACCGACGGCGCCGGTGAACTCGCCGTTGCCGTCGGCCAACATCACGACGGCGGGCGGGACCTTCTGGTCCTTGGCCCATGCGCCCATCACGAAGGGGTCGTTACCGGGCAGGTGTCACCTACGGCCCCTCGGCCATCTCGGCGCCGCCTCATCTCGCCTCCGAGGCCCAGGAGCGAGATACCGAGCGCCAGGACGGCCAGAACGTACGAAGTCGATCCGGCCCACGGCTCACCGGTGTGCACGGTCGACGCACCGGCGATGGCTGTCGGGGCCGTGCCCCTATTGGAGGTGGTTTCAACGGACGAGGGTCGGCTCAGGCGTCACGGGTGGCGACGCGATCTCCAGACCGCTGACCGGAACGTCACATCCACGGTCACCTCACCCTCGACGGCGAGGAGCTCTCGAAGGAGTCGACGGGCTTCGGCGATGACCCGCCGGCGGTTCTCCTCGGGCATCGTGATGATCCAGCTGAAGGTGCCCAGCAGACCGATCAGCTCCTCGGCGTCGAGGGCGACATCCCACCGGAACACCTCATGCTCCGGCTGGTCGAAGGGGACTTCCGACGGAATTTCGAGACTCGGTGTCGGGCGGAGGGCGTCGCCCATGACGAGCGACGCGAACTGGCCGGTGAGAGCGGTCCGGGCCTGGACAAGGAACGCACCCTCCGGGTCGGGTCCCGACCACAGGACGCCGAGGACCCCCCCGGGCACGAGGATCCGGCCCACCTCGCGCAGGGTCGAAACGGCGTCCATCCAGTGCCACGAGGAGGAGGCCAGCACGGCATCGGCGCTGCCGTCGGGGACGGGGATCGACTCACCCCGACCCCTCACGGCCCGGATGCCGGGGACCTCGTCCATGAGCACCGACCGCATGCGGTCGTCGGGCTCCACAGCGATCACTTCGTCGGCCCTTTCGGTCAGGAGCCTCGTCAAGGCGCCGGTACCGGCTCCGAGGTCCACCACCGTGCCGACACGCGTGGGAAGGATCCAGTCCACTGCCACCGGGGGCGGTCCGGGTCGGTAGCGGTCGTAGTGCGAGGCCACCACACCGAAGCTCCCTGAGCGTTTCGCCTTCTCCTGTGACGGGAGATGGGAGAGGGGCACGTCCGGGTTGATCGGCTCCGGATCGGTCATGTGACCTCTCTCAGGTGGCGGGCACCTCGAAGACGATCTTGCCGACTCCGTGCACGGCGGGGTCGACCATGTCGTAGACGGCTATGTAGCACACCTTGTCGGCACTGTCGGTTCCGCACATCCCGTCTCCCACCGCCCCTGTCGTCACGGTGAACGCCGAATACTTCAGCTTCCCCTTGCCGTTGGACCCGACGGCCACGGCGGTGGCATTGTCGCAGTAGGCCGCACTGGTGGGATGGGCGGACGAATCGCACTCCCAGGCCACCAGATTGCCATCGTCAGCGGGCCAGTTGTCGCCCTGGAGGTGGATGAGCTCCCCGCCGACCAACTTCGTGTCGGGCCTGGGCATGAGGGTGGGGGCACCCTTCGCCGCCACCGTCCCCACTCCGAGCGTCCCCACGACCAGCATCGAACCGACCACCGACAGCAACCCGATCCTCAGTGTGTGTCTCATCGCTACTCCGAGCTCCCGGTCGAGAGCACCAACCGCCGATGGCGCCTGACACCAGCAGTATTACCACCTCGTCGACCCGGTGTCACCGGCAGGCAGAGCATCGGTGCCGGAGATTCGGCGCCAGACGACCGGTGTCAGGATCTCAACCGACGTGGATGACGTTCGCTTCCCGTTTCGCCGCCGACGAGCGCCGGTGACGCAGAATCCGTCGACGCTCCCGCTCCGAGGTGCCCCCCCACACTCCGTGGTCAATCCGGTCAGCCAGTGCGTACTCCAGGCAGCTGATCTTGACAGGACACTGGGCGCAGATCCGCTGCGCCGCCTGGACGCCGATCCCATCCCCCGGGAAGAAGATGGCGGGGTCCGTGTCCCTGCATCTCGCTCGAGCCAACCAGTCGGCTTCCATGGCGCCTCCCACCCTCGTCGCCGGGCTGGAGGTGGATTCCCCACCTCCAATTCCAGCAGACAGGTACAACCTGTGCGCCCCCTTTGGATCATCTGTGGAATCGATGAGACTCCGGTCCTACGGGCCGGACCCTTGCGGGTTCTCCCCGCTTCAGCGACCGATCCAGCGGAGCAGGGACCGGGCTGCCTCGACCACGAGGTCCCGATCGTGGGTGACGATGTGGTCGTAACGCCGGTACCGGTCTTCACCTGTCTCGCCGAGGTCCCGTGCGACCAGGGCCCCTGAATAGTTCGGTCCGACCACGATGACGTTCCATTCCTTACAGAGCGCCTCCTCCGGTGACAGGTCGACCACATGGATCTCGGGCACATGGATTTCGGGCACATGGATCTCGGGGAGGATCACGTCGGCCATGTGGGCTCCGAAGATGGCGGTGAACGACGACCGCTGCGCCAGATCTCCGTAACGGGCGCTGGTGGTCCCCGAGAAATGACGACCATCCTGGAAGCATCCCAGGAGAATGGTGGAGGCACCGTTCGACAGGGCTCTATGTTCGAGCACCGTGCTGATCCGCACAAGCATCCGCTTTTCCGTCGGTGACGACCGTCGATGCCGGTGTACCACCTCGAACGGAGTGAAGACCGACTCGCTTCCCGACGCGCGGAGCAATTGAAACGGAGCCCGCGGGACGTGGCTCTTCGGGGGGAGAGAAGCGGGGCGGCCGTAGCGCCACCCCTGTCCGTACGTGGCACCGAAGGCCCGGGCCGAGAGCACATCCTCCTTGGTTTCGATCCGCTGGGCCAAGACCGCCGCGCCGCTCGCCTCGGCGTAGGTCCTCACCGCCGTCTCGATCTCGGCTGAATCCTCTCCTTGATGCTCGGCCAGGACGCGAAGATCAAGCTTTACGACGTCAGGATGCAGGACCGGCAGTAGGGCCAGGGATGACGGAGTGGCGCCCATGTTGTCGAGGGCCACTCCCCAGCCGTCGGCCCGGGCGTGGGCGGCGGCGTTGAGCGCGTCCGCCGGCTGATGATGGAGCTCGTTCTCGTCTATCTCGGCTACGATGCGCAACTGCCGACGCGCCCGGTTGACGTCTTCCGCATCGTCCTCGGGATAGGGACTCAAGAGAGTCTGCGGCCGGAAATTCGCGAATACCGTCAAGGAGGGATGCAGTCTGGCGCGGCGCGCGGCCCGGGAAGCCGATGCGGCGCACAACCAGTCGAGCTCCACTAGCCTTCCGGCCTGCTCGGCGGCGGCGAACAACGCCAAGGGATCCTCGAGAGCGCTCCCCTCGGGTCCCCGGCTGAGCGCCTCGAACCCGACGACCTCACCGTCGACGAGATGCACCAGCGGCTGGAAGAGGGTCCGGATCTGGCGTCCCTCGAGGATGGCATCGACCGAAGCGGCGGCCTCACTCACGGCTGCGCGTTGTCTGTCCACCGTCGCCACGACGATCTGGATCGTCTCACCGTGGCCATCTTGTCACGACCGTGCTCCTGAGATCGGGGCTCCCGACGCGTGGCCCGATCGATCGAGAACAAGGCCAGCAACCGGCGGACCCTGGGCAAGGTCCTCCTCTCGCAGCTGGAGGGCTCCCGCTAGTCTAAGAAGTCACGGTGCCGGGTACGCCGGGTACGGTCGGCTCTTTCCGAGAAGGGGGGTATAGCGAGTTGCAGACCTCGTCCGAGAACGAAGACGACGGCGCCGTATCCGCCGGGAAACCTCCGCCGGGGCCGGAACGAGCGCCCCACTCTCGTCTGAGTGGTCCGATCCTTCGCCATTGGCCCGATCTCGTCGGTGTGGGCTGGGTGATCGTGGTCGGTGTGGCGGCACTGGTGCCTGCCTTGGTCCACGGACACTCACTGGGACCGTTCGACATTCTCGCCCGACGAGGCTTGTCCTACCGACCCGGCGTGGTGGCGCACAACCAATTCGCCAGCGACCAGATCACCGAGATGATCCCGTGGACCACTCTGGCCTGGACCCAGGTCCACCATGGGCAGCTCCCCCTGTGGAATCCGTACAGCGTGCTGGGGATGCCGCTGGTTTTCAACTGGCAGGCGGCTGCGTTCGGTCTCCCGGCTCTCGTCGGATACCTCTTCCCGGTGCAGTTGGCCTACACGGCCGGCGTTCTGGTCACGTTGCTCGTCGCCGGGACCGGAGTCTACGCGCTGGGAAAGACGCTGCGGCTGAGTGTTGTGGCCTGTGCGCTGGCCGGGACTGTCTATGAACTCGGTGGGTCCTTCTTCAGTTGGCTCGGCTGGCCCATCGCATCAGTCATGTCGTGGGCCGGTTGGTTGCTCGCCGCCGCCCTCTTGATTCTGCGCGGCGACCGCCGCGTCCGCTCCGTGGTGCTCTTCGCCCTGGTGGTGGCGGCCTCCGTCTACGCCGGCCAGCCCGACTCACTCATCCTGCTCGGGTCGATGACCGCCTTGTTGATCGTGGCGTTGCTCGCCCAGCGGACACCGCTGTTCGGGGGATCAGGACCACTCCTTGGTCCGATCGTCGATGTCGTCATCGCCGGCATCGCCGGGGTCGCTCTGGCTGCTCCGCTGCTGCTACCGGGATTCCAACTCCTCTCTCGCTCCATCCGCAGCGGCCGAGGTGGAGCGTTGGGAAGCCAGGAAGCTCTACCATTTCGCCAATTCGTCAACATGTTCGCGGGTTACGACGGCCTCTTCACCATGGCCGCGGCAACCATCGGCGTCATCGTGGTCGTCCTGGCCGTCACCGGCGTCGTGGTGCGATGGCGGCGCAAGGAGGTCAGGGCTCTGGTGGCCGGCGTCGTCGTCTTTGCTTTCCTGAGCTTCGTGCAGCCGGCCGATACCGTGATGAATGCGTTGCCAGGGCTCCATGCCGTCCGGTGGCCGCGCGCGGTGATCTGCCTGTTGTTCCTTGCGGCCCTGCTGGCGGGCACGGGCATGGACGCTCTGGTTCGCGGCGAATCGTCTCCGAGGGTGCGGCGCTGGCTGGCGGGCGGCTTCGTCGTCGGCGGCTTGGCCTTCGTCGGAATTGAGACGGTCGGCCATCCCCCGTCCATCCCTGTCGAGCTACGGACCGGCTTCGCGTCCGGATTCGAGGGCCGGAGCGTCCTGTGGGGCGCGATCGGACTGATCGTCGGACTGGCCGCCGCCACCACGCTCATCGTCGCGGCGCGTCGCAGCCGTTTGGTGGCCGGCCGACGGGCGGGTCCGTTCCGGGTGGAATTGCTCGTGGGTGCGCTGCTTCTCGTCGGTGAATCGGTGGCCCTCGTCGCCACCGCCGCGCCTCTGTGGACATCGAGTTCGGGTTTCACCGCCACGGCGGCCGAAACCACGCTCCAGAAGACGGTCGGCTCGGCAACGGTGGGGCTGGGCACCAACGCACAGCCGTGCCACAGCGGACTGGGCGTCGTCCCCGAGGCGAACATCCTTCTCGGTGTCCACGAGATGGCGGCCTATGACCCTCTGCTCACCAAGAACTACTTCAAGGCGTGGCGGAAGGCGACCGGTCAAACCGGAGGTCTCCCGTCACTCTCCCTGTTCTGTCCGCAGGTGGCGTCCGTTGACACAGCACGCCAATTCGGAATCGGGTACGTCCTCGAGTCGCACGGATCGCCCGGGCCGAAGGGTGCGGTCTTCGACCGGCAGGTCGGGGACGAAGACCTCTACCGGATACCCGGTGCCGCGGCCGCCACCCTCACCCCCCTCGGTGCGGATGGTGCCTTGCCCACAGCCGACGCGGCGGGCACCCCAGTCGCCGTCACGCATCCGATCCCTTCGGTCTGGCGTGTCACCACATCGGCGGCAACGGAGCAGGTCCTCCGTCTCCACTTGACCGACGAACCCGGGTGGCATGCCACCAGCGACGGGCATCCCCTTCCCCTTCTGCCGTTCTCCGGCGTGATGATCCAGGCTCGCATTCCGCCGGGACGACACATCGTGACCGTCACCTATTGGCCGACGACATTCTCGGTCGGTCTGGTGCTCGCCGCCCTGGCTGTGGTCGGTCTGGCCGGGGGGGCCGTGGTCGCCGCCACCCGTCGTCGGCGCCGCGGATCAAGCTCCGTCGTCGAAGGTGATGACGAGAAGGACGACCTCGTCACTGCGAGCGTCGGCTCAGGCGAGGCGGTCGCCGTGGAACCGGAGTCCGGTGCAGGTATCGACGACGGCTAGCGGTCATGAGTAGTTCTCTGCGGGCACGGATAAGACGGGAAGCGCGCTTCCTGCGCAGAGCGGTGCACGATCCCAGGCTGTTCGTTCGCCGGGCACGGCGGGGAGTGTCGCCTCGCGTGACATTTCTCGAACTCAACCACGACCCGAGCCGCACGCTGCTTCTGGTCGGCAGCGGGCGCAGCGGAACGACTTGGCTGGCGGAGATCCTCGTCGACGCTCTGGGGGCTCGGCTGGTGTTCGAGCCGCTGCGCACCCAGTCGGTCCCGTGGACCTGGCCTGTTCGCCGCGGCCACTATCTCCGTCCGGATGATGATTCCGACCAGGCCGTGGCTGAAGTGCTCGACAGGGTCCTGAGCGGACGGATCCGCAACCGATTCACCGACAAGTACAACAGGGTCCGCTTTCCCAGCCGACGCGTCGTGAAGGAGGTCCGGGCCACCAACTTGCTGCCGTGGATCATCCGTCGCTATCCCCGGACCCCCGTTGTCTACCTGCTTCGCCATCCGGTGCCGACCGCCTGGTCGGTGAGTGAGCTGGGCTGGCCGGACCAGCTCGAGCCGTTGCTCAGCCAGGAATCACTCATGCAAGGTCCGCTCAAGCCGTTCCAGTCCCTGATAGGAGAGGCGGCGGCGTCTCCCGACACGTTCCACCGGATCGTCTTGCAATGGTGTCTCGAGAATTTCGTACCCGTCCATGAGCTCGACGCTCGTCGCGTCCATGTGGTGTTCTACGAGCAGATGGTCGACGACCCGGGCGGCGAGCTCGAGAGGCTGCGCGCCTACCTCCTCCCATTCGGTACGGACCACTGGCACCCACAGACAGACTCGGCGACGAGCGTCGCCAGGCCGTCGCGCAGCAACTACCGCGGCACCGATGTGACATCGGGTTCCGCGCGGCTGGACGCTTGGGTCAACGAGGTCCCCCCCGACCGGGTCGAGAGGGCTCTGGCCCTCGTGCGCGGCTTCGGCCTCGATCGCATCTACGACATCTCCACCCGGGCGGTCATTCCCGCCGACGAGGTTCTCCTCGGGGGCCGCCATGGAGAGGCCCTTGAGCCGTCGAGGTAGGCTGGGTGTTCCCCGGAAAGTCGGGAAAGCGGCGAGAAGGGTCGTTGGATTGGCAGGTTCGAAAGCGTGCACGATGGGTATGGACGATTCGCGCACTCCCCCCAGGTTGTCCCCGACAACATCGAGCGGCCTGACCCTGAACGGGCGGTGAGGCAGCCCAATGCCACACCAAGGTCAAGCAGGCAGTGAGTTGCCGCGCCCGATATTCGTCGTCGGCTGTCCGCGGTCCGGTACGACGCTCCTGCGACTCATCCTCGACTCCCATCCGTCGATCAGCGCCGGGCCGGAGTCCCGTTTCCTCTGGGGTATCCGGGCCATCGAGGAACGCAACTGGTCGACGCTGGCGGGTTTCGGTCTGAGCCTCGACGAATGGCACGCCAACGTCCGTTCCTTGTTCGAGGCCTTCCATCTTCGCTACGCAGAGCACACCGGTAAAGTCCGCTGGGCTGACAAGAGTCCCGATTACGCCCTTATCCTCGACTATGTCGATACCCTCTATCCCGATTCTCAGATCGTGCACATCGTCCGCGACCCCCGCGACGTCATCGACGCATGGCGCCGGTTCTACGGGGTGAAAAGCATGCACCGGGCCGCCCGTTCGTGGGTCCGATACGTCCGCTCAGCTCATGAGTTCGCCAACAGAAAGGGGGGCGACAAGGCCATAGAACTGCGATACGAAGACCTGGCCCGCGACCCGGAACCGACCCTGCGCACACTCTTCAGTTGGCTGGAGGAGCCGTGGTCCGACGACGTTCTCGAGTTTGCCGATCATCCGCATGCCTTCGGTGCTCAACCTCTGCGGCTCGAGGACGAGCGGTGGGCCCAGCGCAATGCGAAGGTTCGGACGACGTCGATCGGCGTCGGCCGCGGCGTCTCCACATCGCTTCCATTCGTCATCGTTCGACGTACCGGAGGTGACTTGCTCAAGGTCTTCGGCTATGAGTAGGTCGGCACAGTCCCCGCTTGCTCCCTTTCGTCCCGAGGTGGGAAGACCCCTCGTCGTACACTGCTCACACCACAAGGTCGGGACAGTATGGTTCCGCCGGGTGTTGGGCACCTTGGCCGCCGCCTATGACCTACGTATCGAGCGCTGCGTGGGCGAGCCCGTCGACGCTCGCACCGATATCGCCTTCTTCCGTGCCGGACGGCACTATCGCCGAGAGGACCTTCGAGACCGGGTCTTCCGAGGCTCTCATATGATCCGCGACCCACGCGACGTGGTCGTGTCCGGGTACTTCTACCACCTGTGGACGGATGAGGAATGGGCGCACCGCCCCGGCGGGCGCGCCTGGGGTGGGCTGTCGTATCACGATTACCTCAACTCCGTGGACCGCCATCGGGGACTGCTGGCTGAGATAGAACGGAGCGCTGCGTCCAACTTGGCCGACATGGCCGCTTGGGACTACGGACAGCCGGAGTTCCTGGAGTTGCACTACGAGGACGTCATCGACGACGAGCTTTCATGGTTCTCTCGCATCTTCGAATTCTACGGTCTCGACGACGAAGCGGTCAGCGTGGGACTGGCTGCCGTGGCACGATTCAGCATCCGCTCGCGACCTACTTCGCCCGACACCGGCAACTCGAGGCAACATGTCCGGTCCGGGAGATCCGGGCAATGGCGAGGGGAGTTCGGACCCGACCACGTCGAAGAATTCAAGGCCCTGACGGGCGACCTCCTGGTCCGCCTGGGTTACGAGTCCAGTCAGGACTGGTCCTGCGAGCCACCCGACGACGATGCAGCCACGAGTTGATCGGGTGACGGCCCCGTGGATGTTTGTAGCCTGGGAACCGGTGGGAGCGAAATGAGCCTCAGGACGGGCGGGGGGTGTGGGTGAAGATCCTCTTCGTCGCGCAGGACTTCCCTTGGCCGGCCCGACTGGGTACCCACCTGCGCTCGCAACAGGTGGTCGCCACCCTCGCCACCTTGGGCGAGCTCGACATCTTCAGCCTGATCTATCCGAACCGGGCTGATCCGTGTGACGTTCCTCCGGACATCGAGGTCGCTCGGGTGGAGGTCGTGACCAGCTCGAAGCCCGTTTACTCCTTCGGACGGCGTATGCGCTGGTTGGCCACCAGCGGCCTGCCATTGGAGATCGTCGCCTCTGAACCGGCACCACTGCGTGCTCGCTTTCACGCCTGGGCCGGGAGCCACTACGACCTGGTCTGGATCAACAAAGCGAGCACCTTCGAGTTGCTGGGACGACCGGCACTGGGCCGGACCATCGTCGATCTCGACGACCTCGAGGACCAGAAGATCCTGACACGGCTGGACGTTCTGCGAGGGCAACCGTCGGACGGGGTGCGCGGGTGGGTCCACCGACGGGGCGCCGTATTCCAGGCCCGACGCAACGCGTCGCGCTGGGCACGGCTCCAAGAGACCGTGGCCCGATCGGTCGACACCGTCCTCGTCTGCAGCGACCACGACGTGGAGCGTGCCGGCCTCACCAACGCGGTGGTCGTCCCCAACGGCTACGAGCCCCCGGAGCAACCCGCCGGACGGGTACAGGTCGGTGACCCCCCGTCGGTGCTGTTCCAAGGAAGCATGCGCTATGGACCGAACACCGACGGCGCGCGCTGGTTCGTCACCGAGATCGCCCCGCTCCTTCGTGACAGGCTCCCCGACACCCGGATCAGGCTGGTGGGCGACCCCGATGGCTCGGTGGTTCGGCTCGATCACCCACCGGAGGTCACCGTGGTGGGGTTCGTCGAGTCGATGGCGACGGAGTTGGCCCGAGCCGACCTGGTCGTCGTCCCGTTGCGCTACGCCAGTGGGACCAGGCTCAAGATCCTCGAGGCCCTGGCTCACCGAATCCCCGTGGTGTCGACCACCGTCGGGGCGCAGGGTCTCGGGCTCGAGCCGGGCCGGCACCTTCTGGTGGCCGACGATGCCGAGAGCTTCGCGCAGGCGTGCGTGTCGGCTCTCACCCAACCCGCCCTCCGGGAACGGTTGGTGGCCGATGGTCAGGCCGCCTTCCTCGAGCGCCACCAGTGGTCCGTCGCCCGCGAGCGCATCCGAACCGTGGCCCTCGGGAGCCAGGCGCCGGCGCCGAGCGGGTCCGGCTCTCCGTAGAGCGGCGTCGGGAAACGAGCGCGACGACAGTGGCGAACCTGGTGGACAGGCTTCATCTGCGGCCGGCGCACCTGGCCGTGCGGAGCAGAATGCGCCGGCTGACCCGCTCGCCCTTCGACGCCGACCGGGGACCCGCGGTCCTCGTGCACGGCGCCCACCACAAGGTCGGGACGGTGTGGTTCCAACGCGTCCTCTCGACGGTGGCCGGGTTCTACGGTCTGCGCTTCACCGAAGTGCCGGAATCCGACGGTGCGCCCGGACGGGCCATCATCCCGGGACGGGACATCGATCTCGTGGTCTATGACCGGGCCAACGACTTCCGGCCCCAGGACTTCGCCGGTCGTGACTGCCGGGCCTCGCACCTCATACGGGATCCCCGGGACATCGTCGTATCGGGGTATCACTACCACCTGCGGACCGCCGAGGCCTGGGTGCTCGAGCCTCAGGAGCGCTACGGCGGCCTCAGCTATCAGGCCTTCCTGCACAGCGTCGACGAGCACGACGGCCTTCTGGCCGAGATCGAGCGATGTGCACGCTCCACGCTGGCCGACATGGACCGGTGGACCTACTCCCGTCCGGGAATCCTCGAACTGCGCTACGAGGACGCCGTGCGCGACGAGGTTGCGACCTTCAGTCGATTGTTCCGGTTCTACGGCTTCGACGATGCCGCCGTGGCGCAGGGTCTCAGGATCGTCGACGGATTCAGCCGAAGGGGCGGCTCACCGGCGGGCGACACCGACCCCCATGTCCGATCGGGCCAGCCCGGCGAATGGCGCCGCGTCTTCGGCGGCGACCACGTCGACCTGTTCAAGGAGCTCACCGGAGATCTCGTCGTCCGCCTGGGCTACGAGGAGGAGCCGAACTGGTCCACCACGGACCCGTCCTAGCTCCCGCTCGCCGTGCACCAGGGCCCCGTCGGCCCGCCACGGGATCCCGACGGAGCCCCGAGGGCATTGTCAACATAGCCACATAACGTGGTCATTGGTGGTTACAAGACCACTCTACGTGTCAATACTGTTGTGAACGACCCACGGTGACGTTCTGCCAGGTGGGCACCGCCAGAGAGCCACGCCTGCCACCACGCTTACCGATGGTCCGCACAGGCTAGGGGGGCTGACGATGCGAACGAGATCGCGGTATGGACATCTCGGCATCCGGCGGTCCCGTGGCGCCGCCGCAGGCGGACCGGGGTGCTCCTGGTCGCCTCCCCGACGTTCCGGCGAGCTCCGGCCCCGGTGAGGCGACCATCCGATCCCCCCTGTGATCGCCGGCGCCATGGACGTTGCCACCGTGCCGAGGACGGGTTCGGTCTCCTCGACGCCGTCCTGGCCCTGGTGGTGCTCCTCGTGATCCTCATCGCCACCTCGAACCTGGTGTCCGACGTGCTCAAGCAGACCGCCCATGCCAAGGAGCAGGTCTCGGCGACGGAGATCGCCGAGCAGTGGCTCGAACGGCTGGCCAACGACCCCCTGGCCACTCTCCAGAGCGACATCAACCACGTCGTCTCGCTCACCGCCACGCCGGTGGTGGTGGCCGGGATCGGCTACTCGGCCTCCGCCCAACTGGCGTGGGCCGACGCCGGGGCGTCCCAGAACGCCTGCACCTCCGGGAACCCGCCACAGGTGATCCTGGCCACCGTCACCGTCTCCTGGGGGGCCGGTCAGACACTGGCCGAGACGACCATCATCAACCCCCCGTACGGCACGGCCGTCCCGACCGACGGGTACATCTCGGTGCAGATCGTGGGGTCCACGGGCACGGCCCCCCCGGGTGGCGTCACCGGCCTGCAGGTCACCATCAACGACGGACCGGGCGGCACCCTCACGACGTACACCCCGGACGTCAACGGCTGCGTCTTCCAGCAGGAGGTTCCCGGGACCTACACCGTGACCTTGAGCAACTCCTCCGGTGGGTACATCGACTGGCAGGAGAACACGGCGCCGAGCACCAGCTTGACGGTCGTGTCCGGCGTGACGTCCCCCTGGTCGTTCCACTTCGACCAGTCCTCGACCGTCCAGTTCATGCCCGGTTCGGTCCCCATCGCCACCGGGATGCCGGTGTCGGTCGGCAACGGCCAACTCCTCCCCGTACCGTGGAAGACCGTCGCCACGGGTGGGTCGACGTCGAGCAACTTGTTCCCCTACCCGTCGGGGTACTCGGTCTGGTACGGCGACTGTGCGGCCGAGGAGCCGTCGAGCCCGGCCATGGTGGCAACGTCTCCGGGCGGTACGAGCACGGCCACCATCACCGGCATGGCTCCGTTGGAGCTGCAGGTGACCAAGGGCGGCACCCCGCTGTACGGCGCCACCGCCACCGCCACCGTCCAGGACCTGACCGACGGCTGTCCCGCCGACACCTTCGGCCTGTCGCCGACCTCGGGTACGACGCCCAATCCGGCCTTCAGCCTGACCGAGGTGATCCCCGAGACCTACTCGGTCAAGGTGACCGATCCGGGGAACCAGCAGTCGACGACCGTCAACCTGCAGGTGACCGTCACCGGCGTGGTCGTGGGTGGCACGACCTATCCGGACGGCACCGCTGTCCCGGTGACGGCGCCATGAGGTCGGCGATACGCCCCCGCGGACGCGGCGGCCCCAGCCGGCGACGTACCCGAGGACGTCGGGCCGACGGACCGGGCGACGAGGGCTTCACGCTGGTGGAACTGGCCATCACCCTCGCCGTGATGGCCGTCATCATCGTCACCGTCACGCCCGTTGTGCAGGTCTTCTACGACGAATCGCTGGCCGTCCAGCGCACCTACAACGGGGCCGACGAGGCCCTGCTGACGTCGGAGATCATGACCCGCTACATCCGTGAGATGGTCGAACCGGCACCTCCCAGCGGCACGGGCGTGCCCACGCCGCCGTTCACCACCGCCACCGGATGCTCGGCCACGTTCTACGCCGACACCGGAAACCCCAACGGTCCCCAACGGGTGGTGGCGCAGGCCTCTCCGTGCACCGGGACCCACCAGACCTTCCTCATGTCGGTGACGGCACCCGATCCGAACAGCTGCCCCGTCACGGGCTCGACCGGAACGATGTGCACGTACACGACGAACGCGCCGCGATTCGCCGTCGACATCCCCAACATGATCAACAACACCACCCCTGTGTTCACCTACACCCTGCAAGGGGGCAGCACCACAGCGACGCCGGGCTCGACCTGCACGTCGGCGGACGGTTGGTCGTGCACCACCCCGGGCACGACCTGTGCCGTGGGAGCCGGCAACTGCCAACTGGACGAGGTGATAGCAGTGAGCGTCAACATCCAGGTGGACCTGGCGCCGGGATCACCATCGGGTTTTCAGACCCTGGCCTACGTCATAGCGCCGGCTTACAGCGAGGGCGGCGGATGAGACGGCGACGGGACCAGTCAGGACAGGCGCTCGCCCTGGTGTCGGGGGTCATGCTCATCCTCATCCTCGGTTCGGTGATCCTGGTGCAGGACGTCGGCCAGCAGAGCCCCCTCGTCGAGAGCGACCTGATCCAGCACCAGGCCTACCGGGCCCTACAGGCCGGTCTCGACGAATACCTCTACAAAGCCAACGTGAACGCCGACTACATCATCTGCAACTCCTCGAACCAGGCGACGGGGTTCTGCCCCGGTCTGGCCTTCGGCCAATGGATACCGGTGCAGGGCACCGGTTCGTCGAACGGCCCCCCCTCGTGGTTCTACTTCGCCAATCCGCAGCTCAACTACTCGACGGGCATCGTCTCCATGACGGTGGAGGGGGCGGCCGGCTTCCCGAGCGGCTACAGCTACCAGAGCGCCACGGTGGCCCTGCAACCCCTCAACAACTTCCTCCTCGATGTCCTGTGGATCAACTACAACCAGACCGACCCGGCGGTCCTCTCGCCTCAGAACCCTCCGACGTGCGGGTACTACTGGCAGGTGGGGATCGAGAACGGCTGCCAGAAGGTGGACTTCATCAGCGCCGACGCATTGACCGGGAACCTCTACGTGAACGACAGCATCTTCACGTGCGGGACCCCGAGCTTCGACACGGTCCGCACCGCCGACCCCAACGAGGACTACGTCAACGACGACTCGAGCTGCGGGGGCAGCGGCACCCCGTCGGCCACGTCGAAGACCGACGGCGTGCCCCTGGAGGCAATCCCGTCCGACGACAGCCAGCTGGCGTCCGTGGCAGAGCAGAACGGCTGCCTGTACGAGGGTCCCACCTCGATCGTCCTGACGGGCACGACGATGCAGATCACGAGCCCCGACACCCCCACGGGCAAACCCCCGGGCGCACCGAACGGTTCGCCGTCGAACGATGCCCTCAACCAGGCCGGCAATACGAGCGTCTGCATGCCGGCCAGCGCCGGTGGGTCCGTGGCGCTGCCCAACAACGCCGTCGTCTTCGTCGAGAATTGCCTCAGCGGCGACGCCGCGTGCACGGCGGGGAACGCCTACAACCCCATGTCCGGTGACGGGGAGACGGGGGCGTCGGGACCCACCTACGGTGACGCCATCGTGCAGGGGACGCTCACCGGCCCCCTCACCATCGGCGCCCAGAACAACGACGTCATCGACGGCAACCTGTGCTACTCGTCGGCGGCCAGCTGCGCCAGCCTTCCGGGGAACTCGGCCACCGACGTCCTCGGCCTCATCGCCTACAACTACGTCGAGATCAACCACCCCCTGAGCGGAGGAGCGAACGCCAAGATCTGCGGGACCAACGGAGCGCCGGCGGCCCCGGGCTGCGACCAGACGAACTGGACCGTGAACGCCGTCGTCCTGGCCCTCAACCATTCGTTCCTGGTGAACAACTTCTCGTCCGGTGCACCATTGGGCACGATCACCCTGAACGGCACGGTGTCCCAGAACTGGCGGGGCCCGGTGGGTCAGAGCAGTGGGGGCGCCATCTCCCATGGCTACGCCAAGAACTATCAATACGACAGCCGGTTGCGATACTTCTCCCCGCCCTACTACCTGAGCCCCGGTACCGCCTCGTGGGGGATCGCCTCGATCAACGTGTCGGCCATGTGCACGGTGAGCTGCGGGGCGCCGTGACCCGGCGAAGCGGTTATCGACCTCACCCGCCCCGTCACCCCCCATTCTCACCAGCGGCGAAGGTAGCCGCACGACCTTGAGGACGCCCCACAGTCCGACGGGACGGGTGTTTGCGGAACTGACGAGCTTCCCCGTGGTCACGGGCATGCTCGTCGGATCCAGAGAGCCTCGGCGCACTCGTCCTCGGGGCCGTCGTCAGGCCCCGGACGAGGCCCCGCGTCGGAGGGTCAGACCCCGATGTTCTCGAACGTCACGCCGACCTCGTACGCCCTCGCCGTCGGGCTTCCGGGTATGGGGTCGAAGATCACGACCCCGGTGCCGGAGCAGGGAAGGACCAACGAGGTCGGGAAGGAGGCGGCCACCCCGTACCGTCTGAACGTGGCCAGCGATCCGGTGACGCTCTTGGCGTAGGCCAGAGTGGCGACGATCTCCTTGGCCTTCGTCCCGGTGAACCCCGGGATCGCCCCAGTGCCACCCACCTCATCGACCTCGAGGGTCTGACCGGGCAGGGCGTGACCGGTGTCGGCAGCGCCGGGGCACACAACCGTGATCACGGCATCGGCTGGCAGGCCATTGACCGTCCCGACGAAGAACTGACGGGGATGGACGGACCCGTTCATCGGACTCTGCGCCCAGGCGAGGGTGCCACCGGTCGACAGGGACGCCACCACGGCGGCCACCACCACGGAAATCCACTTGACACGCCGGCTCTGTGCCATGAGCACACTCTCCTCTCAGGGGTGCCGCCTCTCCGGGGGTGCGAGGCGTCTCCGTAAGTAACGACAGCGAGACGGGGCCGTTACACCGGGAGGGATGCGGCCGCGCCTACGTGACGTCGATCTCGGCGACGACGTCGGGCAGCGCCACTCCCGTCGTCGAGCGAAGCCCGAAGACCACCAGGTACCGACCCTCGGCCGTGCCCGGGGGAACCTGGATCGCGACGGGCTGGGTGCCCTTGGCCTCGGTCGGAACGGTGACGGTCCCGGTCGTCGGTCCGATGACGATGCCCGACCCCGACGTGGCGGAGGCGGTCCAGTTCATCTGTTGGCTGCTCGTTGACATGCTCTGCACGCCCAGGGTGATGTCGGCGGATCCGCCCGGGGACACCCTGACGCTCCCGCCGTCGACACCGGCGAGGTATCCGAGCGCCGGCAACAGACCCCGCGCAGCCGACGGTGGGAGGTCGTCAGCACCGGTGCCCCAGGTGCCCGGCGTCACGCCGAGGGCCCATTCCAGGGTCCCACCGTTGGTGAAGATGTGGGCGGGGAGGTAGGCGGCGGGCCATGACATCGCGTCCAAGGTCATGCTCTGGACATACGGAGCGTCGTCGGCGGCGGACGGGGAGGTCTCCGTGATCGTCCTGCCGTTGATCAGGTGGATGACGATCGCTCTGAACAGTGGACTGCCGAGGGCAACGACAGCCGAGCCCGGCATCTCCGGGTAGGCACCCAGCGCCGCCCAGACATACCACGAGCTCATGGCGCCGAGATCGTCGTTGCCGGCCAACCCTTGCGGACTGTCCGTGAAGAGTTGTTCTTCGATCTGGCGCACCACCTCTTCCGTCTTGGCCGGGGCCCCCGCATAGTCGTACTCCCAGGGAATGTCGAAGGACGGCTCGTTGCCCATCTGGATCTGCCCCGGCCCGTTGGCTGTGACGCTCGATGTCAGTCCGTCCAGGTAGGCGATCCAAGCTGTGTCACCGCCGGCGGCGGCGATGACTCCCGCCACGTCGAAGGGGACCATCGCCGTGTAGACGTACGAGTCAGCCTCGACGAAGCCGGTCTCCGATGTCGGGTCGAATCCGGGCTGGAATTGCCCCGACTCCTCCTTCGGCTGCATGAAGCCGGTGTCGGGGTTGAACACGTTCTGCCAGTTCTGGGCCCGGGTGCCGAAGGTCTGCGCCACGTCGCTGTCGCCGATGGCGGTGGCGAACTGGGCGATCGAATTGTCAGCGGCGTCATACTCCTCCTGCGTCGATACCGGGCCATAGAAGTTGCAACAGCCATAGGTGGCGTCGATCGGCAGGTAGCCGTCCGTCTCGTCGTCGCTGAGGCCCGGCCGGACGTTGTTGGGGGTGGTGGCTTCGATCGTCATGTCCTTCAGCGCTGTCGCCGTATCGAAGTTGGTCGCGCCGAACGCGTAGGCGTCGGCGATGATGCTGTCGGCCGGATCTCCCACCATGAGGTAGGCCTCGCCATCGTTCTCCGCCCACTTGGGTAGCTGACCGATCTGTGCGTCGTCGTTCAACATGGAGGTCACGATGTCACTCGTCTGTTGCGGCGCCAGAAGGGCCTCGAGCTGCACCTCGCTGCGATAGATGTCCCAGCCGGAGTAGTTGGCGTACTGTGCTCTCTGCGGGGTCTTGACGTGATGGACCTGTCCGTCGGGGCCCATGTACTGCCCGTTGACGTCACTGAACACATTGGGTGCGAGAAGCGAATGGTAGAGGGCCGTGTAGAACACCGATCTGTCGCCGGCCGTGCCACCGGCCACCTGGACTCTGCTGAGGATGTCCTGCCATGACGACAGTGCCGCCGCCTTGACCGAATCGAAGTTCCAACCGGGGTTCTCGGCGACGCGGTTGCCGACGGCGTCGGCGTCGCTGACATAGGAGATCCCGACCTTCGCTTCCACGACCGGGTTCGAGGAGACGTCGAAACTGACATAGTCGCCGACTGCACCGCTGCTCCAGGCCCCCGAGGACACGAAGGCACGATTGAAGACCATGTCGAAGTGGAGCGTGTAGGTGTTCGAAGCGCCGCAGAAGCCTCCCGTGGTCACCGAGCCCTCCACTTCCTTGTCGCCGACGATGTCGAACTGGCTGGCCTCGACGTAGGTGGCGCTGTCGGACAGCTTGAAAAGGAGATTGCCGGTCGACCCTGTCGACGGGAAGGTGAAAGTGGCCATGCCCGACCGCGTGGTGGTGGTGAGCTGGGTGTCGACGCCGCCGGCGTCGAGCTGGTAGTACCCGGGCGTCGCAACCTCATCGCCGTGGACCAGGGGTTCGGTGGTGGCGGAGGGATCGGTTCCGACGGCCCCCACCGTCGGCAGGATGGGGACGTCACCCTCCGCCGGGCACCCGGCACCGGAAAGGTGGGTCAGGCTGTAACCGATGATCGACGAGCTGTGGTACCCGTAGCCGCCGCCGTTGGGCCGGTTCACCGTGTCGGGACTCCATTGGATCATCCCGAAGGGCACGTCCGCCCCGGGAAACGTGTCCCCCCCGTGCGCGGTGCCGACGAAGGGATTCACCAAAGACGCCGGGTCGCTCACCAGGATGGACGTGGCGCCGGCCGGCGCCACCCCGCCCACCCCGACGAGCACGAGGCTCCCCAATGCCGCGACGGCTGCGGCCTCCGCCATGGAAACCCACCCACTACGCCGCCGCCGGACGCAGGATCGTTGAGGTGTGGGCATCGATCGCATCCTCCCCCGTCCGCACCGACGAGCCTATCAAGGCGTCTTAACATGGAGCCACTGGTGCCGAGAGGGGAGACATGGGGCTGCGAACCGGCGAGGACACCTCGGCTCCGGGATCTCGGTCGTCGGTTGCCGCCCTCGTGGTCGGGATCGTCGCACTCTCCCTGACCGTCCCGGCCGGCCTGGCCGGGGCCGTCACCCCGGCCGTCACCAACTGCAACAGCTCCGGCACCGGCTCGCTGACCCAGGCGGTACGAAACGCCGCCTCGGGGGACACCATCACCTTCGCCCTCTCCCCCGCGTGCTCCACCATCACGCTGTCGCGAACGATCGACATCGTCCGTCACCTCAGCATCGACGGACCGGGCCCGAACGCCCTGTCGGTGAGCGGGCACGACGCCGTGGAGGTCTTCCGCGTCGATCCCCGTGCGACGGCCACCATCTCGGGCCTCACCATCGAGAACGGCAACTCCCCGAACGGCGGCGGGATCGCCAACGATGGCACGCTGAACGTCACCGACAGCACCCTGACGGGGAACAGCGCCGCCACCGGCGGTGGGGGCATCTGGAACAACGGCACTCTGAACGTCACCGACAGCACCTTCACCGCCGACAGCGCCGGGTCCTACGGCGGAGCGATCTACAGCGGATCCCTCGGCGTCATGACCGTCGAGGACAGTTCCCTGTCAAACAACAGCGCCACCGCCCTCGGTATCGACTTTCCGGAATACGCCTACGGCGGTGGGATCTACGCCTATGGCACGGCGAAGGTGGCGGACAGTTCCCTGTCGGACAACGCCGCTGTTGCCGTCGGCGGTGGTGGCGGTGGCGGTGGCGTCTATGTGGGCGGAACGTTGAGCCTCACCGGCAGCACCTTGGCGGGTAACCGGGCGACCGTCGTCGACGGTGTCGTCAACGGCGACGGCGGAGGCGCGATCCTGAACGGTGGGACGCTGACCGTCTCCGACAGTACGGTGTCCCACAACAGCACCAACATCGACGGGGGCGGTATCGCCAACGGCTGGACGATGAGAGTGGCCGACAGCACGGTAACAGACAACGGTGCCACCACCGGCGGTGGCATCTTCAACGACGGTGGGCTGACCGTCACGGCCGGCACGGTGTCGAGCAACAGCGCCTCCTCCGGCGCCGGCGGTGACATCGACAACCAGGACGGTGGCACGGTGAGCGCGGCGGCAACGGTCGTCGCCGACAGCACGTCGGGCAGCGACTGCTCCGGGGGGATCACCGATGCCGGTGACAACCTGGATGGCGACGGCTCCTGCGGTTTCACGGCCAGCACCGACCACCCCGACACGCCCGCCGGGCTCGACCCCGGGGGCCTCCAGGACCATGGTGGGCCGACCCAGACGATCGCGCTGGAAGCGGGCAGTGCCGCCATCGGGGCCGTGAGCAACGCGTCGCTGTGCTCGACTCCTGACCAACGCGGCGTGAGTCGCCCGACGCCGTGCGACATCGGCGCCGCCGAATTGGTGGTGACAGGCCAGACCATCGTCTTCGCCTCGACACCGCCACCGGATGCCGTCGTCGGCGGTCCGAGCTACTCGGTCTCGGCCACCGGCGGGGCTTCCGGTAATCCGGTGCTGTTCTCCGTCGATGCAACGGCATCGTCGGTTTGCTCGATCTCCGGCTCCACCGTCAGCTTCATCGGCCCGGGAACATGCGTCCTCGACGCCAACCAGGCCGGCAATGCCACCTACGGCGCTGCCGTCCAGGTTCAGCAGAGCTTCCGTGTGGCTCCGCAGCCTCAGGTCATCACCAGCTCCGATGCCGCCACCGCCCGGGTCGGTTCCCCGTTCTCCTTCACGGTGACCACGACCGGCGTGCCGGTACCGGCGATCGCCTCGAAGCGCACGCCACCGAAACACCTCGCCCTCACCGACAACGGCAACGGCACGGCCACGATGGCCGGGATACCAGCGAAAGCGGGCATCTACCACTTCACCATCACGGCCACCTTCGGAAAGGCCAGGACGAAGAATGTCGTGAGCCAGCCATTCACACTGACGGTCGACGCCAAGTCATTGTGAACATGAGAAGAAGCCCTGTTCGCTGCTGACCAGTCTCACGCAGTCCCGGCTTCTGCCAGCCACATGTCTCACCGCGCCGCTGATCCGATCCGAACGCCGCTCTGCGATCTGACCGGCGTCTTCGGAGATTTGCTAGAGATTGCAACGGCAAGTTACTCACACCTTGGTTGTCCGCTCACCCAGCGAGGAGGACCCATGAAGAGTTGACTTTTCCTTGCCGTCACTGCCACTGCCACTGCCACCGCCCTGGCATTGGCCAGCACCACGGCGATCTGCGCCTTGGCTCCAACGGCCGCATCGGCGGCGGGTTCGTCCTGCATGCTGAAAGGCTCGGCCACATTCAGCCCACCGCTGAGTCTCTCGACCCAGACGACGACGGTTAAGTTCACTGGCACCCTGAGCAAGTGCACATCCAACGCGTACGGCATCACCGGTGGCACCGTGACGAGCTCGGGGTCGGGACCGGCCACCTGCAACCCCGGCAGCAGCAATTCGGTGACCACCACGGGAACGATCAAGTGGAAGGGCGTCAGCGGCACCAACACCGACACGACCACCTCCACGGGAGTGCCCAACAGCAATCCGCCGACAGATACCTTGTCGGGCTCGATCACGGGTGGTTCGCCGGTACCGTCGGGGACGACGACCGGCGGTTCGATCTCCTACAAGGTGACCAAGAAGGTGACGAAGCAGTGCACCTCCGGGACGCTGAAGAAGATCTCCTTTACGGGGACGTCGATTCTCGGCTGACAACGTCAGGAGATCTTGGCGGCCGAGGCCCGGAACCAGGAGATCGGGGCCTCGGCTGCCCCTGTGATCACCAGCACCGGCCATGCCGCTTGTCGCTCGACGGTGCGGACGGATCACGTCTTCACGCGATACGTACCTTCTGACCGGTGCCGACGCAGGCGGCGCGTTTCGAAGATCGCCGATCTAAGCGTGATTTCCGTCGGTACATCGATGCATCGGCCGCGGCCACCAGGGAAGTCGGCACGACGCCTTCCGTCGGGAAGCTGGACACGCCCCACGAGAAAGAAGGGGCGCCGCCCCCGCGAACTCGCTCCATGAGGTCCGTTGTCGCGCCCACGACGCAATAAGGCATGATGATCGCGAACTCGTCCCCACCGATCCGATAGACGTGGTCCTCTCGGCGTAGCGACGTGTCGAGAGCATGGGCCAGTCTCACCAGAGCGTCGTCTCCTGCCTGGTGGCCTTCAGAGTCGTTGATCTCCTTCATGGCGTCGATGTCGACAATGACCAGGGAGAAGCTGTAGTGCTGCCTGGAGGCGGAGGCGATGGCTGCGCCCAATGACTCGTCAAATGCCCGGCGGTTACCCACGCCTGTCAAAACATCGGTTCGGGAATCGATCTCCAGTCGACGACATAACGCCATGGCGGCACTGGCGACAACGCCATCCAGAGCCTTGTGCACAGCGTCGGAGTCTTCATGCCGCTCCTCTACCATGATCTGCCGGAGAACCTCAATCCTTTCGGCGAAGGTTTCGGTGTCCCGATGAGCTTCCCCCCATCGTTGTCCCGCGTCGTGCAACATCGCCTCGGGACCATTCCGAATGGCCGCAAGGACGGCGACGGCAACCCCGTGCGACTCACCAGTCGGCCAAGGTACGGGGTGGTGGAGCTCGTCCAGTCGCCGCCACCGTTCGCACAATGTACCCACCGTGTCCTCGCTCGTCGCGAGACAGGACGTCGCGCCCGTGGTCGCGTCGCTCCATGGATCGGCGGCGGATCGGAGCCCTGAGGGGCCGAAATCAATAGTCACACCGTTCCATCTGTGTCCACAGTCCTGGGCCATACCTCCAATAATCGGGGACGGCGCTGCCGGAAAACAGAGACTTTGGACTCGTTGACATTGCGTGGTTGTTGGCCCGCTACGGACAGTGCCAAAAGGCGGATGCTCACACTCAGTAGCCTTCCGCCGATCGCTCACTGTGGCACCGTGTCGAGAGCGGCGAAGTACCTTCTCAACTCGGGCCTCGGTGATCGCCCGTCCCGTCTCATCTCTCGATGGGCCCCGAGTGCCGTGATCGTTGATCATCAGGCAGCCAGGCGCCGGTCCATCGGCGGATTCGACAATCTCCGCGCAGCCGGTCAAGCGCGTCCGTCAAAGGGTCCCCGGTCGTCCTCATGGAGGGGAAGCGATTGCATCCCAGACCATCCGGACCCGGACCCGCCAGGTCGCCGACCTCTGGGTTGGGCGCAACGGAAAGCAGGTTCCCGGCGTCGGGTCGCTCGGTCGACCTCGACCAGGCCGGCGGGCTCCAGGTCGATGCCCAAGGGCGTCGAGAATGTCGCCGGGGGCCCGGCCCCTCTATGACTTCTCGTGGAGTGAGGGGAATATCCCTAATAGTGGTGATGTCCGCCATGGCCCCGACCGAGGACAATGCACTGTACGTGGGCCCGACGAGGGCGCTCGCGAGGAAGGGCGAAGCTACGACGCCCCCTTGACGTAGGCCTCCCGCCGACCCACGTCGACAAGGAGCAGGAAACTCATGAACGTCCTTCACAGTCGTCTGACACGGTTGATCGCATTGACCGTCGTCGTGAGCATGCCGGTGCTGGGCCTGGCGGGAGTGGCCTCGGCGGCCGCCAAGGGTTCGC
>Ga0209415_10003051_pt1 | contig 31213 bp, 27 predicted proteins | sample PeaSoiSIISIP2007_FD_187696 | JGI IMG/M metagenome (GOLD analysis project Ga0209415, IMG submission 187696) | Peat soil microbial communities from Weissenstadt, Germany - SII-SIP-2007 (SPAdes) (version 2) | ecosystem: Environmental > Terrestrial > Soil > Wetlands > Peat | place: Germany... | reverse complement strand
CGGCCGATTCGTACGAGAATCCCCCGCAATGATCGGCCTCTAACCGGATTCGGTTGTTCCCGGACGGTTCCTAAGCGTCTGTTCCTGCAACCGCCCCGGGCTTGCCTGGTCCCAACCTTGGACGGGCGGTGTCAGTAATCCGATGGCATCCGTCGGCGGCGGACCGGGGCCGTCACTGGGCGAGATTGAGGGCGACATCGAACGCATCGAAGTTGCGTAGGACCCGGCCTTCCGGCACGACGAAACGGCGGTTCGAGATCATCGGCACCGTCTGTTCCGACAGCCCGCCATGCGAGCGCAGAGGTTCCGTCAACCCTGACAGGTCGTGCCTGGCTCGCGCCGAGCCCAACGCCTTCTGCTGAACCGAGAGGAGCACGACGTCGCCGATACGGTCAGGGGGCAGCTCGAAGCGCGCGCACGCCTCAGCACTGGACAGGGCCATCTGGATGCCGGGAAGGGCGGCGAGGCGCCCGATGACCTCCGTATGGTCGACGTTCCTGGGTAGATACACTGTGGCGAACGATCCGAGCGCACCGTGATGCGCCACATAGGGATCGGTGATCGGAAGCACGACACGGGCGACGCCTGCTCCCAGCCACTGGTCCAGAATGTCCTGAAGGTAAAGAACATCTGGCTCGCCATTGGGCGTATGTTTGGCGTTCATGCCGTGATCGGCGGTGAGCACGAGCGTGCAGCCTGCTTTGTCCAGGATACCCACGTAGCGGTCCAGCATGGCGTAGAAGGCATTGGCAGTCGCCGACCCGGGCGCAGCCTTGTGCTGCACGTAATCGGTGGTCGACAGATACATCAGGTCGGGGTGTCGGGTTTCCAGCAGCATAACCCCGGAGGCGAGCACGAATTCGGACAGCTCCGCGGAATAGACCTTGGGCAAGGGCAGGCCGACCAGATCCAGCACATTGCCGATACCGTTCCCGATAACCGTCGCTTGGTCGGCCTTTTCCGACGAGAAGGCGATCGAACGACCTTTGGCCATGTCGAGGCCGCGGCCGAGCAATGCGCTGAGTTTGTCCTTGGCGGTGACCACGGCAACTGAAGCGCCCGCGTCCTCGAATGCCTTAAGGATGGTGATGACGCCCGGACGCATGAACGTCGCGTCGTTCATCATGACCTCCTCACCGCTGGAGCGGTCGAAGAAGTAATTTCCCGATATGCCGTGAACAGATGGCGGACGGCCCGTGATGATCGAGATGTTGTTGGGATTGGTGTAGGAGGGAATGACGCTCAACGCCGTCATCGCGGTGCCGGTTTCACGCAACCGCTGCAGATTGGGAGCGATGCCGGCGTCGATGGCCGCTTCGATGTAGCCAGGCTCGGACCCGTCGATGCAGACGACGATGGTCGGCGCCTTTGGAAACCGATACGCGCGGCCATTGGCAACGACTGTTTTCTCCAAGATGGCGTTCATTCCTTTGTCCCCAGCTAATACCCGACCTAAGCCGAACGGTTCGATCGGCGTCGAACAAGAAACGGCAAATTACAGCCGTTCAAACTGCCCCATCATCGGTGCCTGGCGTCTGCGGCCCACCTCACGGCATCTCGCCGAGACGATCGCCGACCCCGGCGCGGTGTGCCCAATACTCCCAGGCACGCCAGGAAGCGGGCGAGCCCGGATCGAACGGGTCATGCCCCGTGATTTCCCCCGGCGCCAGCGGCTTGAACGCGCCAAATCGCATTGCCGCGGCAAGGACGCGTGCATTCAACGGCAGATAGACCGACAGCCGCACCACCTCCAGGATCGAGCCGCAAGCCGCGGCAAACCCGTGGCCCCGCATCAGCGCGACCGAACCCGAACCGATGCGCCTGGCCAGATCGCGCCCTTGCTCAACGTTGGTAACAAGAAGATTGGTGTCGTTGCCGAAGTTTTCGCTGATGTCCCAGACCGGCACTTTCCCCCCGATTGAGCGCGCGACATGGATGACGGGCTGCAGCGGCACGTCGGTGATGCCGAACGCCAGCGTCTCCTCCGCATGGCTATGCACCACCGCATGGACGTCGGGCCGCGCCTCATAGACACCGCCGTGGATGAAGCGCTCAAGATAGGGCGGACGGCGATCGCCGCCCACCACCTTGCCTTCGAGCGTGAACTCCATGATGTCGGCCTCGACCACCAGTTCGGGACTGCGCGAGCGCGACAGCAGGAAATGCTCGGGATTCGACGGATGGCGGATGCTGATATGGCCATAGGCATCGACGACATTCTGGTGCGCGAGGATGCGGTTGCCGATCACCAGGTCACGCAGGGCTTGGTCAAGCTCGCTCATGTGACGCCTCTCAATGGGATCCATAGGTCCTGACGAACAATTCCTCGATCGGAATCGGCGTGGGGATCATGTGCTGTTCGTGCATGTAGGTGACCAGCGCCTCCAGCGTCTTGCGGTTTTGTTCAACGCCGTCTGGCCAGGGATCGCCACCGAACACCTCGTCGATTTCGTCGAGATCGGCCGTCATCCAGGGCAGCATGGTGCGCAGCGCGCCGGTGTCACGCAGCAGCGCCCAGGCGCGCTGGCGCGATTGCGTGAGCGCGGCATAAAGGCTGCTCGCGGCGAATGGATGTTTCTCGTGCACGTCACGGCGCATCGCCACCAGATGCATGATCGGGAAAATGCCGGTGCGCCGGTAATAATCGCGCTCAACCTCGCGGTAATTCGGGAACAGGCGGACGATGTCCGCATTACGTTGCATCGCGACCGGGACATTGGTGGCCGCGATGGCATCGATCTCGCCCTTGTCGATCAGGTCGCTGAGCGACCGCTGCGGATCGGCCAGTTCGATGTCTACCGGCCGCAGCAGCGGCGGCGCCGACGGGTTGCCGTGGCTGCCCACATGATTGAGCGCGCCCTGTACCCAACGAATTTTCGACAGATCGACGCCGTAATCGTGCTGCAGCATGCCGCGGATGAAGATCGCGGCGGTCTGAGTATACAGCGCCGTGCCGACGCGCTTGCCCTCCAGGTCCTTCGGAGTCTTGATCCGGGACCGCTTATTGACCGTGATCATGCTGTGGCGGAAGACGCGCGAGGGAAAGAACGGCAACGCGACAAACGGCGTTGTGCCGGTGGCATAACGCGCCACGAACTCCGAACTGGAGAATTCCGCCGCGTCGAATTCCTCCCCGCCGCCCATGCGATCGAAGATGGCCCGCGGGTTGTTCAGCACGATGAAATTGAGGTCGATGCCAACGGGCTGAACTTCCTTGGTGTAGAGTGGCACGACTCGGTCATAGAGACCGCACGCGAAGGTCAACGGCAATTGCGACATCGAACCACTCCTGTAGCCGATATTTGCCAGATGACCGGCGTTCCGCGTGAACGATAGCATTCTGCCGGGGTACCCGGAAGGCGAACCGTGGCGAACGGCAGGGCAATCGCATTTGGGGCGATATGCTCCAACCATCCCCTTCGTCGTGGCGGGCGAAGGCCCGCCATCCACGACCTTCCTTCGATCCGGAAACAAAGGTCATGGATGACGGAGCTTCGCCCGCCATGACGAAAGGGGGCTGAGACGGCCAGATGTGATTGCCCCGAGGGCCTCCCGATCATGGTCGCCGCGCCAAGGCGTACCCGCTGCGCCGTGGGCCAGGGCCCGTTTGCCCACCTTGACCTCGGCCCCGGTCATTCGTAAGCATACAACCGTGCGTCCTGGGGAGAACGCCGTGCCATCAGCCGATGGCCAGGGCCCTCCTTGCGGCGGGTGCCTGGTCGAAGACCATATCGGGTTTCTGCTCCGCCGGGCACACCAGCGGCATGTCGCGCTGTTCCTGGAAATCGCCGGCCATCACGGCCTGACCCCGACCCAGTTCGCCGCCCTGTTCAAGGCCGTCGAGCTCGGCCGGGTCACGCAAAACCTGCTCGGCCGGCTCACTGCCATGGACCCGGCCACTGTCCAGGGGGTCGTGCGCCGCCTTACCGCCCGCGGCCTGCTGCGCCGCGCCCACGACCCGATGGACCGCCGCACCGCCGTGCTGGCGCCGACCGAGGAGGGGATTGCCCTGATCGCCCGCACCGTGTCATGCGCGTGGCGGGCGCATGACGCTGCGCTCGCCCCGCTAAATGCGCCAGAGCAAACCCAGCTCATGGCGCTGCTGCGCAAGCTGGCCTGAGCCTGACGGAGACCCCACTTGGATGCGATGACGACTTCGGCGCCGCCACCGCTTGGCTTTGGCTTCGACTTCGCCGACCTGGCGGGCCGGGACGGGCTGATCCGGCTTGATCGGGTCTTCTTCGACCGGCTGGCCGCCGCGGATGCCGGCCTGCACGCCCGCCTGCTGACGGCGCGCGCCGCACCGGACGCGCTGGCCGCGAAGGACGAGAGCGATCTGGTGGTGGCGCTCGGGCCGCACCTCGACAGCTTCGTCGCCACGCTGTTCGGCATCGAGGCGGAAACGCTGGCGCTGGCGCGCGAGACCGCGACGCTCGACCCAATCCATGCCTGCAAGCGGCTGTTCGTCCAGCGCCAGGCGGTGAAGAAATATCCCGATCCGTCCGGCTTCGACGGTTCGTCGCTGCGCGCGGCGCTGGAGGCACGCAGCGGCGCGGCGATGACCGAGCTCGCGTTCGCCACGCATGTCGCGGAATGGGAAAAGGCCGGCGACGCGGACAGCATCGACATCGCGCTGCGCTACGCCGCCTGGGCGACGCTGACCGGACCCGGCCGCGCCGCGCACAAGGATGGCACGTTGTTTGGTGTGCCGCACCGGCTCAACTACAACCACCTGGTCCCGGTCGCGACCATCGAGCGCGATGGCGTCACCATGCTGCACCTGCCCGAACACCACTGGCGTCACCGCGACGGTTTCGCGCTGACCGACACCGGGATGAACCGCCAGCAGGCGCTGGACCAGATCAACTACTGCATCTGGTGCCACACGCAAGGCAAGGATTCCTGCAGCACCGGCCTGAAGGACCGCAAGATCGGTGCATTCCAGAAATCGCCGTTCGGGGTGACGCTGGCCGGCTGCCCGCTCGACGAGAAGATTTCCGAAGCGCACACGTTGCGCGCCCAGGGCAACGTGCTGGGCGCGTTCGCCACCATCGCCATCGACAATCCAATGATGGCGGCCACCGGCCATCGCATCTGCAACGACTGCATGAAGGCCTGCATCTATCAAAAGCAGGACCCGGTCGATATTCCGCAGGCCGAGACGCGCATCTTGAAGGACGTCCTGTCGCTCCCGTGGGGTTTCGAGATCTACGCCCTGCTGACACGCTGGAACCCGCTGGACATCCGTCGCCCGCTGCCGCGATCGGACAGCGGGAGGAAAGTGCTTATCGTCGGCCTGGGACCGGCCGGGTTCACCCTGGCGCACCACCTGATGAACGACGGTCACATGGTGGTGGCGATCGACGGGCTGCGCATCGAGCCACTCGGCATCGACCCCACCGCCCCAGTGCGTGACGCCGAGGCGCTGTTCGAGAACCTCGACGACCGGGTGATGGCGGGTTTCGGCGGCGTCGCCGAATACGGCATCACCGTGCGCTGGAACAAGAACTACCTGAAGCTTGTGCGGCTGCTGTTGGAGCGCCGGGGGGAAAAATTCGCGCATTTCGGCGGCGTGCGCTTCGGCGGCGGCGCGACGGTATCGATGGACGACGCCTGGGCGATGGGGTTCGACCACATCGCGCTGTGCCTCGGCGCCGGCAAGCCGACGGTGCTGGACATTCCCAACGGCCTGGCGCGCGGCGTGCGCGCGGCGTCGGACTTCCTGATGGCGCTGCAACTCACCGGCGCGGCGAAGTTTTCTTCGATTGCCAATTTGCAGATTCGCCTGCCGGTGGTGGTGATCGGCGGCGGACTGACTGCGATCGACACCGCGACCGAGAGCCTCGCGTACTATGTGCGCCAGGTGGAAAAATTTGCCCTGCGCTACCACACGCTGGTCGCCGAGCGCGGCGAGGCAGCGGTGCGTCGGCGCTGGAATGGCGAAGAAACCACAATCGCCGAGGAGTTCCTCGCCCACGCCGCCGCCATTCGTTCCGAACGCGACGCCGCCACGCGCGAAGGGCGCGCACCGCGCCTCGCACAATTGCTGGAGCAATGGGGCGGCGCCACCATCGCCTATCGCCGCCGGCTGATCGACGCTCCTTCCTACATGTTGAACCATGAGGAAGTGGCCAAGGCGATGGAAGAGGGCGTGCGCTTCGCCCAAGGGCTGGTGCCGCACTTCGTCGAGGTGGACGAATACGGTCACGCCGCCGCGGTGCGCTTCACCCGCGCCGACGGCTCCGAACCTATGTTGCCGGCGCGCGCCGTGCTGGTCGCCGCCGGCACCCAGCCGAACACCGTCCTGGCCCGAGAGGACCAGCGCTTCCTGCTCGACGGCAGATATTTCCAGGCGGTGGACGAAACCGGCGCCCCGGTGTCGCCGGTGCGCGGCCTGGCCAAGCCCGACGTCACGCAGGTGCTGATGCACCGCGCCGACAACGGCCGGTTCGTCAGCTTTTTCGGCGACCTGCACCCGAGCTTCTTCGGCAACGTGGTGAAGGCGATGGGCGGGGCGAAGCGCGGCTATCCCGTGGTGTCGCATGTGCTGGCGGCGCAGCCGGTCTCGGCGGTGACCAGCGCCGACCTGGTCGCGCGATGCCGCGACGAACTGCGCGCGACGGTGCACGCGGTGCAGCGGCTCACGCCGACCATCGTCGAGGTGGTGGTGCGCGCTCCGGCCGCCGCTCGCGCCTTCCGCCCCGGCCAGTTCTACCGGCTGCAGAATTACGAAATGCACGCGGCGCGCATTGCCGAGTCGGGCCCGGACGGCAACACCGTTGCCACGGTGCTGACCATGGAAGGCCTGGCGATGACCGGCGCCTGGACCGATCCGGAATGCGGCCTGGTGTCGGTGATCGTGCTGGAAATGGGCGGCAGCTCCGACCTTTGCGCAGTGCTGAAACCGGGCGAGCCGGTGGTGCTGATGGGCCCGACTGGCACACCGACAGAAATTCCCGCCGGCAGGACCGTCGCATTGCTCGGGGGTGGGTTGGGCAACGCGGTGCTGTTCTCGATCGGCGCGGCGCTGCGCGCGGCGGGATCACGCGTGCTGTATTTCGGCGGCTACAAAGCGGTGCGGGATCGCTACAAGGTGGAAGAAATCGAGCGCGCCGCCGACGTCATCGTCTGGTGCTGCGACGAGTATCCCGGCTTCCTGCCCAACCCGGATCGGCCGCAAGACCGCAGCGTCTCCGGCAACATCGTGCAAGGCATGGCCGCGTACGGGTCGGGCCAGTTGGGCGCGCAGACGATTCCGCTGGGTGACGTAGAGCACATGATCGTCATTGGCTCCGACCGCATGATGCAGGCGGTCGGTGTGGCGCGGCACGGCTTGCTGGCGCCGTATTTGCGGCCCGGGCATACGGCGATCGGGTCGATCAACTCGCCGATGCAATGCATGATGAAGGAGGTCTGCGCGCAGTGCCTGCAACCGCAGGTCGATCCGGTGACCGGCGCGCGGTCGGTGGTGTTCTCGTGCTTCAACCAGGACCAGGCGCTGGACCGGGTGGATTTTTCCGCGCTGCACGAGCGGCTGGGGCAGAACAGCACGCAGGAGAAACTGACCGCGCTATGGATCGACCGCGCGCTGCGACGTTTGCAGGCGCGTGGCGCGGCGGCGGAGTAGGGGGTAAGCCATCTGCCACCGTCACGAACCGATCAGTCCGCGGCGCACAGCATTCAACGCTTGCCGAGCACGACCACGTTCGTTCCGCTGGGATTGGCGCCTGTGGACACCCCGGCCTTACTGAGGAGGCTCGGCGCCACATTCCACTGACCATGGTCATCGGTGATGACCGTGACGGTTTTCCGGTTGTAGCGCGTCAGAACGCCCGAGAGCAGACGATGCCCTGGCGGCTGAAAGGTGACGCGGTCGCCGATTCGGAATTCCAGCATCCCCGCGTGCGCCCGTATCTCACGCAGCATGCGCAGACGCGCGACGATGCGATGATTGAGGTCGAGCAATTCAGGTTCGCTCAGGGTGTCGATGTCGATCGTCATCGTGGGGAGCCCTCGTTCATGGTTGTCAGGGATGCATCCGATAACGGACAGCATGACCTGCGCTGCCGATTCGTGTCACCGCGTTGCTCTCTATCGCAACCGGCGTGGCGTGGCTTGACCCGGTGTTTGTCGGGAAGCTGGGAACGCGGCGCCGCCTGATGTAAAGCTCCTTCACATGAGCTGGGCAGGGCAGGGCGGGTTCGAACGGCGCGGCTATCACCACGGCAACCTGCGCGAGGCGTTGGTCGAGGCCGCGACCGCGTTGATCGGCGAAAAAGGCCCGGCCGGCTTCACGATTGCCGAGGCCGCGCGGCTGGCGGGTGTCAGCCCCGCCGCGCCCTACCGGCATTTCCGCGACGCCGAAGCCCTGCTGGCGGAGGTCGCCCTGCGCGGCTTCGACCGCTTCGCAACCGTGCTCTCCGCTGCCTGGAACGACGGCCGTCCCGATCCGCTGCGCGCCTTCGAAGCGATCGGCCGCGCCTACCTGGCCTTTGCACGCGACGAACCCGCCCACTACGCCGCCATGTTCGAGGCGCGCATCGCCTTCGACGCCCACCCGGCATTGCTCTCCGCTGGCGACCGCGCCTTCGCCGCGCTGCGCGAGGGCGCGGACCGGCTGGTCGCCTCGTTGCCGCGGGACCGTCGGCCGCCGTCGCTGATGATGGCGCTGCACGTGTGGGGCATGGCGCACGGCATTGCCGCGTTGTTCGTGCGCGGCGGGCCGTCGCGGCGGAAGCTGCCGATGTCGCCGGAGGAACTGCTGGAGGCCGGGGTGCTGGTGTATTTGCAGGGCCTCGGGCTGGCCGGGGGGCCAATGGGCGGCGGGGGCGACGGATAAGGCGTCGGGCGACGGGTTGCGTTCTACGGGGTGACTATTAGAGTATTGACGCTATTGTTCCGTTGTCATGGCGAACGAAGGAAAGGCGAAAGCATATGTCAATTTCCCGTCGGACGTTGCTTGTTCTGTTGCCGCTCGCCTGGGCGGGATCGACGGCGGTCGCGCTGGCCGCGCCCCCCTCTTTCACAGTGGCGTTGACCGGGGCCCAGCAGGTGCCGCCCGTTCAGACCTCCGGCAGCGGCACAGCGACGCTTACCTACGATCCCGGCACGCGTAACGTGACCTGGTCGGTGGCCTATAGCGGGCTGTCCAGCGACGTAACAATGGCGCATTTCCACGGTCCGGCGGCCGAGGGCAAGAACGGTCCGGTGACGATCTGGATCAGCAAGAAGGGGGAGCCGGTCTCGATCCCGATCGCCGGCCAGGCCACGCTGACGCCGGAACAGGCGGCGCAGTTCACGGCCGGCGATTGGTATATCAACGTTCACACCAAGGACCATCCGGCGGGCGAGATCCGCGGCCAGGTCATGCCGCCGAAGGGCTGATCCTCGCTCACAGGAAAGTTGCGAGCAGCGTTGCCGCGGCGGCGCTGCCGCCCAGCACGAGTAAAGCCAGCGCGGAGGAGGCAAGGCGTGGCGGCGCGCTATGCCCGGGCAGAAGCTTGCGGCCGGTGAGCATCGGCTGCAGCAGGTTGTGTCCTTTCGTCACCGCATAGATCACAATCGCGATAACATGGAGCGCGACGGCGGCCAGCAGCGCATCCCACAGCAGGTCATGCAGATCGGTCATCAGGTTCGCAACCGGCGCCGGCATGATCTCGGTCAGCGGGCCCGCATCGGCGACGTCGTTGTTGACCACGATGCCAGTCAGCGCCTGCCCGAGCAGCAGCGCGAGCATCAGCAGCACCATCCAGCCGCCGGCCGGATTGTGGCCAATCTGCGCATCCGGCTCGCGGTGGAACAGCCTCGTCAGATGCCGCGCGGCAGCGCGCGGCGAGGCGAGGAACCGGGCGAAGCGGGCGGTCTCGCTGCCCACGAAACCCCAGGCTAGACGGAACAGCAGCAGGGCGAGCAATGCGTCGCCGGCGAGCGCGTGCCAGTCCATCCAATTGAGGCGCCAGGTGGCGTAGGTCGCCGCCATCAGGGCGACGGTGACCCAGTGAAACAGCCGCGTGGGCAGATCCCAGACGACCATCGCGCGGTTCTCCGCTGGCATCCTTCGCATGTTCGCCCTGTCGGTCCCAGGCGACGCTGGACCGTCGCACTGCGCCCCTCGGCCCGAGTGTAGCTCAGCCCGGCGGACCAAGCGCCGGCGGTTTATTGGCACTGCGGCGGCCGAAATCGCTTGACGGGCGGCTCCATTGGCGTATATGTAAATGTATCTTACATTCACATGAGGTCGCCCATGACCACTGCGACAAACCACTCTGGGTATGACAACCCCGGCATGGGGGGCTCGCCGTGGGGACCGGGGCCTGCGCCCGGTGGGCCATGGGGCAATCCGGCCGGCTATGCGGACGGGGGTGCCTGGTACTGGCACTGGCGCTATGCCAACCGTCCACTGTGGATCCTGGCGATGATCCTCGGCTTCATGTTCTGGTGGCCGGTCGGGTTGGCCGTGCTGTTCTTCACAATCGGGAGTCGACGCATGGGTTGTTGGGGATATGGCCGTCGTGGCGGGTTCCAGGGTGGCGGCTACCAGGGCGGATGGCAGGGCGGCGGTGCGCCGCCATGGGCCAACTGGAAGAGCTTCTGGAGTGGCTGCGGCGGCGCACCGGCGCAGGCCGCGCCACCGTCCAGCGGCAACCGGGCGTTCGACGAGTATCGCGCCGAGACGCTGCGCCGGCTGGAGGAGGAGCAAAAGGAGTTTGGGGCGTTCCTCGACCGGCTGCGCTTCGCCAAGGACAAGGCGGAGTTCGACCAGTTCATGGCCGAGTTGCGCCAGCGTCCGCCGGCGCCGCCAGAGCAATCGCACGGGTCATCGCCGCAGGGGTGACGCGCGACAAGAACCTCTCCCGCGCGGTGCCCGGGAGAGGTTGCCGCGTCACGGCCGGTGAGGGTGCCGCGGCGCCCCATGGCCAAATCTGCGGTGCGGCACGTGGCTGGTTTGGGTCGCACTGCGGCACCCTCGCCGCTTGCGCGTCTCGGCCTCTCCCACTTCGTGGGTGAGGTTTTTTGTGCGCGGCGCGTATCCTCCGCATTGCTTGAAATACCCGTATCCTGTCGCATCTGAGACAGCGAGCGCTTCTCCGCCTTTTCCCATCTGTCCGGCCGGCACGATCCATGACGCGCCAAGAGCCCTGCTCCTGGCGCGCTTGTTATGGCAGAACGGTGATATGCGGTGGGAGCAATCCAGCGCGGGTCCAGGCGAGGTTCCGTCCCCGGGCACGCGGCCTTATGCCGCGACGGCCAAGCAAATAGGGGGTCCATAACGAATGGCTGGCGTCGATATCCTCGCCTCCGCGTTCAGCGGGGCGAACGCGGGCTTCCTCGGTGAGCAATACGCGCGTTGGGCGACCGACCCCGGTTCGGTTGATCCGACCTTCGAGGAGCTGTTCGGCGCGTTGAACGATGACGCGCGCGCGGTGCTGGAGGAAGCCACCGGCGCCTCCTGGGCACCGCATCACATCGAGTTGCCGGAAGCGGAAGCACTGGCCCGGCCACAAGCGCGCCCCGTGCCGGCGGCTGCCGAGGCGCTGTCGCGAGAGCAAATCCGCGCCGCCACCATCGCCAGCCTGCGCGCGCTGATGCTGATCCGTTCCTATCGCGTGCGCGGCCATCTGGAAGCGCGGCTCGATCCGCTCGGCCTGGTGGTGCCGCCACCGCATCCGGAGCTCGACCCGCGCACCTATGGCTTCACCGACGCCGACCTCGACCGCCCGATCTTCATCGACAACGTGCTGGGCCGCGAGACCGCCACGCTGCGCGAGATCATGCAGATCCTGCGCGACACCTATTGCGGCTCGATCGCCGTCGAGTTCATGCACATCCAGGATCCCGACCAGAAGTCCTGGATCCAACGTCGCGTGGAAGGTGCTCCTTGGCGCAACGCCTTCGATCCCCAGGCAAAACGCCGCATCCTGCAGCAGCTCACCGAGGCGGAAGGCTTCGAGGTGTTCTGCCAGAAGCGCTACGTCACCACCAAGCGCTTCGGCCTGGAGGGCGGCGAAGTCACCATCCCCGCGCTGCACACCATCATCGAGACGGTGGCGGCGCAGGGCGTGACGGAGATCGCCATCGGCATGCCGCATCGCGGCCGGCTCAACACGCTGGTCAATATTGTAAAGAAGCCGTTCGTCGCGGTGTTTTCGGAATTCACCGGCGAGAGTTCCAAGCCCGACGAGGTGCAGGGCTCGGGCGACGTGAAATACCATCTCGGCACTTCCACCGACGTGGAGATCGCCGGACACAACGTGCATCTGTCGTTGCAACCGAATCCCTCGCATCTGGAAGCGGTGGACCCGGTGGTGGTCGGCAAGGTACGCGCCCGGCAGGATACTGCCGGCGACACCCAGCGGCGGTCCTCGGTGATGGCGCTCGAGATGCATGGCGACGCCGCCTTCGCCGGCCAGGGCCTGGTGTACGAGACGCTGGCGATGAGCCAGCTCATCGGCTACCGCACTGGCGGCACCGTGCATGTGGTCGTCAACAACCAGATCGGCTTCACCACCGTGCCGGCGCACGCCTATTCCGGCCTGTATTGCACCGACGTGGCGAAGTCGATCCAGGCGCCGATCCTGCACGTCAACGGCGACGACCCGGAGGCGGTGATGTTCTGCGCCCGCATGGCGGCGGAGTTCCGCATGCGCTTCGCCACCGACATTGTGCTGGACATCGTCTGCTACCGCCGCCACGGCCATAACGAAACCGACGAGCCGGCGTTCACCCAGCCGCTGATGTACCGTGCCATCGGGAAACAGAAGACCACGCGCACGTTGTATGCCGAGCGGCTGGCGGCTGAAGGTGTGGTGCCGGCCGATGAAGCGAAGGCGATGTGGGACGACTTCGCCCGGGCGATGGACGAAGCCAACCAGGCCGCGCAGGCCTACAAGCCGAACAAGGCGGACTGGCTGGAGGGCCATTGGGCAGGCTTCCATCCGCCGGAGCCCGAATTCGAATTCCAGGAGGAAGCAACCGCGGTTCCCGAGGCCACGCTGAAGCAGATCGGCATCGCGCTATCGCGCGTGCCCGCCGGGTTCGCGGTGCATCCGCGCATCGCCCGTCAGCTCGAAGCCAAGCAGGCGATGCTGGACTCCGGGCAGGGCATCGACTGGGCCACCGGCGAGGCACTGGCCTTCGGTTCGCTGCTGCTGGAGGGCAGCCGCGTGCGGCTGTCCGGCGAGGACGTCCAGCGCGGCACGTTCAGCCAGCGTCACGCGGTGCTGATCGACCAGACCAACCAGCACGAATACGTGCCGCTGAACAACATCGCGCCCGACCAGGCGAAGATCGAACTGTACAACTCGCTGCTGTCGGAAGCCGGGGTGCTGGGGTTCGAATACGGCTACTCGCTGGCCGATCCGCGCAGTCTGGTGCTGTGGGAGGGGCAGTTCGGCGATTTCGCCAACGGCGCGCAGCCGATCATCGACCAGTTCATCGCCTCGGGCGAGAGCAAGTGGCTGCGCATGTCCGGCCTGACGCTGCTGCTGCCGCACGGCTATGAAGGCCAGGGGCCGGAGCATTCGTCGGCGCGCATCGAGCGCTATCTGCAACTCTGCGCCGAGCGCAACATGTGGGTGTGCAATCTGACCACGCCGGCCAACTATTTTCATGCCCTACGCCGGCAGTTGCACCGCAATTTCCGCAAGCCGCTGATCGTGTTCACGCCAAAATCGCTATTGCGGCATAAGTTGGCAGTCTCGCCTTTGTCGGACCTGACCGAGGGCAGCCGGTTCCAGTTCGTGATTCCAGAGATCGACACGATTGCTCCGCCAGAGAAGGTGCGGCGCGTGGTGATCTGCTGCGGCAAGGTCTATTACGATCTGCTGACGGAGCGGCGCGCGCACGAGGAGAACGACGTGGCGATCATCCGGCTGGAGCAAATCTATCCGTTCCCGGAGGTCACGCTGGGCCGCGCGCTGGCGCCGTACCACAACGCTGATGTCGTGTGGTGCCAGGAAGAGCCGGAGAATATGGGCGCCTGGAACTTCGTCGACCGCCGCCTGGAGAAGGTGCTGGGCCGGTTGGACAGCCGGGTGAGGCGGCCGGCTTACGTCGGCCGCGATGCGGCGGCGAGTCCGGCGACCGGCTCGGCGCGCGCGCACGGACGCGAACAGGCGACCCTGGTCGCGGCGGCAATCGGGATCGGGTGAGGGGCGGTTACCGTCATTGCGAGCGAAGCGAAGCAATCTCCCCGGGATAACGCACTGATGCCCGAGGAGATTGCTCCGCTTCGCTCGCAATGACATCTACAGGGCTGGGTTGAGCATCGGCCGAGGAGCACGGAATGGCGACGGAGATCAAGGTGCCCACGCTGGGCGAAAGCGTCACCTCGGCCACCGTTGCGCGCTGGATGAAGCACGAAGGCGACGCGGTCGCCGCGGACGAGCCGCTGGTGGAGCTGGAGACCGACAAGGTCACCGTCGAGGTGAACGCACCGGCAGCGGGCGTGCTGACCTCGATCGCCGTGCCGGAAGGCGGTGAGGTGGAGGTCGGTGCACTGCTGGCGGTGCTGGAAGCTGGGGCGACGGCGGCCGCTGCTTCCCCCGCCAGGGCGGCCACGCCATCCGCTGCGCCAGCGCGGCCGTCGCCCCCGTCAAAACCAGCCGCCGCACCGGCGGCAGCCCCACAACAACAGCGGGCCGCGCCTGAACCGTCCCGGTCGGCGGAAGTGGCGGAAGCCGAGCCGGTCGTGGCGGGACGCGCGGCGGCCAATCCGCCGGCCGGGGTGAACCCGCCGCCGCGCCCGCTTGGGCCGGTGTCGCGTCCGGCCAGCCCGGGTGTGCAGCCTTTGCCGGCGGCGGCCAAGCTGATGGAAGAGCAGCATCTGGCGCCGGAGCAAGTTGGCGAGGGCAGCGGTAAGGATGGGCGGATCACCAAGGGCGACGTGCTGGCGTTCTTGAACCGTCCAGCACCGGCGCCGCCACCGCCGCCTGCCGCCAAGCCGCCCCGCACGGAGGAGCCGCGCGAGCAGCGGGTGAGGATGACTCGGCTGCGGCGCACCATCGCGGCGCGGCTGAAGGAAGCGCAGAACACCGCGGCGATGCTGACCACCTTCAACGAGGTGGATATGTCCGCGGTGATGGCGCTGCGCTCGACCTATCGCGAGGCGTTCGAGAAGAAGCACGCGGGTACGCGGCTGGGCTTCATGTCATTCTTCGTGCGGGCCTGCTGCGTGGCGCTGAAGGAGTTCCCCGCGGTCAATGCCGAGATCGACGGCGACGACATCGTCTATAAGAATTTCGTGCACATGGGCATCGCGGTGGGCGGCCCGGCCGGGCTGGTGGTGCCGGTGATCCGCGACGCCGACGCGATGAGTTTCGCCGAGATCGAGCGTGCCATTGCCGATTTCGGCAAGCGGGTGCGTGAGGGGGCGCTGAAGCTGGAGGAACTGACCGGCGGCACGTTCAGCATCACCAACGGCGGCGTGTATGGCTCGTTGATGTCCACGCCGATACTGAACCCGCCGCAATCGGCGATCCTGGGCATGCACAAGATCCAGGAGCGGCCGATCGCAGTGGCCGGCAAGGTGGAGATCCGGCCGATGATGTATCTGGCGGTGTCCTACGACCACCGCATCATCGACGGGTCCGAGGCGGTGTCCTTCCTGGTGCGGGTGAAGGAAGGGATCGAGGATCCGCGGCGGTTGTTGCTGGGGGTGTAATGTCGAGCGAGACTCCCCCTCCCCTTATGGGAGGGGGAGTCAAAGCGTGAGGAATTCGTCATGACACTCGACCACGTCAGCCTGCATGTCAGCGACCTCGCGCGCAGCCGGGCGTTCTACACCGCGGCATTGGCGCCGCTTGGCATCTCCATACTGATGGAGGGCGGTGGCTGGCTTGGCTTCGGCAAAGCGGGAAAACCGCAGTTCTGGCTCGGTCCCGGCGACGCGCCATCAGGGCCGCTGCACGTGGCTTTCGTCGCGGCGAACCGGGCGCAGGTGCGCGCGTTTTACGCCGCTGCGCTGGCGGCAGGCGGCACCGACAACGGCGCGCCCAGCCTGCGCCCGGTCTACCATCCGAACTACTACGGTGCTTTCGTGTTTGACCTTGACGGCAATAATGCCGAAGCCGTCTGCCACCTTGCCGAGGATTGAATGAGCGACCCCTTCGACGTCATCGTCATCGGCTCCGGTCCCGGCGGCTATGTCTGCGCGTTGCGCGCTGCGCAGCTAGGCATGACGGTCGGTTGCGTGGAGAAGCGCGCCACGCTGGGCGGCACCTGCCTGAATATCGGCTGCATCCCGTCCAAGGCGCTGTTGCAGTCGTCGGAGGAATTCGACCATACGCGCCACGCGCTGGCGGATCACGGTGTGCTGGTGGATGGGATAAAACTCGATCTGGCGCGCATGCAGGCGCGTAAGGCCGAGGTAGTGTCGGCCAACGTCAAGGGCGTGGAGTTCCTGTTCCGCAAAAACAAGGTGACCTGGATGAAAGGCACCGGCCGCATCGTCGCGCCTGGCAAGGTGGACGTGGACGGCACGGTGCACGAGACGAAGCATATCGTCATCGCCACCGGCAGTGACAGCATGCCGCTGCCCGGCGTGGAGGTGGACGAAAGGCAGATCGTTACTTCCACCGGTGGGCTGGAATTGGATAAGGTGCCGGGTCATCTGCTGGTGATCGGTGCCGGTTTTATCGGGCTTGAGCTCGGCAGCGTGTGGCGCCGGCTGGGTGCCCGGGTGACGGTGGTGGAGTTCCTCGACCGCATCGTGCCGACCATGGACGGCGAGGTGGCGCGTGCGTTCCAACGCATCCTGGCCAGGCAGGGGCTGCAGTTCCGCCTGGGAACAAAGGTCACCGCCGCGCGCGCGGGCAACGAAGGCGTGACGCTGACACTGGAACCGGCGAACGGCGGTGCCGGTGAGGAGATCAAGGCCGACATCGTGCTGCTGTCGATCGGCCGGCGGCCGTTCACGCAGGGGCTCGGGTTGGATGAGGTCGGCGTCGCGCTGGACGAGCGCGGCCGGGTGAAGACCGACGCGCATTTCGCCACCAACGTGCCCGGCATCTACGCGATCGGCGACGTGATCGCCGGTCCGATGCTGGCGCACAAGGGGGAGGATGAAGGCGTCGCGCTGGCAGAACTTCTCGCTGGTCAGGCCGGACACGTGAACTATGACGTGGTTCCCGGCGTGGTGTACACTTGGCCCGAGGTCGCCGCCGTTGGCAAGACCGAGGAAGAGCTAAAAGCCGCGGGCGTGGCCTACAACGTTGGAAAATTCCCGTTCACCGCCAATGGCCGCGCCCGCGCCATGGGCGACACCGAGGGCTTCGTCAAGCTGCTGGCCGACAAGACCACCGACCGCTTGCTCGGCGCGCATATCATCGGCCCCGATGCCGGCACGCTGATCGCCGAACTCGTGGTTGCGATGGAGTTCGGTGCCTCGGCCGAGGACGTGGCGCGCACCTGCCACGCGCATCCCAGCCTGAACGAGGCGGTGAAGGAGGCGGCGCTGGCGGTGGAAGGGCGGGCGCTGCATATCTGACCCATCATGCGACCTCTTGCACTCACCATGGGCGATCCTGCCGGCATCGGAGGCGAACTTTCCCTCCGCGCGTGGCATCTTCTGCGCAGCGGGCCGCAGTGTTTCGTCGCATTGGACGATCCGGACCGGCTCGCCTCGCTTGCCGCCACGATCCGTTGTGACGTGCCAATCCACGTGGTTGCCGATGCCGCGGCTGCAGCCGACGCATTCCGCCAGGCGTTGCCGGTATTGCCGGTGCGGCTTGCCGCCCGGGCGGTGCCTGGGCAGCCGGACAAGGCGAATGCGCGCGCCGTGATTGACTCGATCGAACGTGCCGCGGCGCTGGCCTTGCGCGGCGCCGTGGGCGGCGTCGTCACCAACCCGATCAACAAGGCGGCGCTGTATGATTCGGGGTTCGCCTATCCTGGCCACACCGAGTTCCTCGCGGCACTGACCGGAGCGCAGGGCAAGCAGATCATGATGCTCGTCTCGCCGCAGTTGCGCGTGGTGCCGGTGACCGTGCACGCCTCGCTGCGCGCTTCGCTCGCCATGCTCAGCACCGAAATGATCCTGGTCGCCGCACGCACCGCGCACACTGCGCTGCACCGCGATTTCGGCATCGCGCGACCGCGTCTGGCCATGGCCGGCCTTAATCCGCATGCCGGAGAGCGAGGCGCGCTGGGTGACGAGGAGAGCACGATCATCGCGCCGGCGATGGCGGCGTTGCGCGCGGACCGGATCGACGTGTCCGGTCCCTGGCCTCCCGACACCATGTTCACCGCGGCGGCGCGCGCGCGTTACGACGTGGCGATCTGCATGTATCACGACCAGGGATTGATCCCGTTGAAGACGCTGGACATGGATCATGGGGTGAACGTGACGCTCGGCCTGCCGATCGTGCGCACCTCGCCGGATCACGGCACCGCTTACGACATCGCGGGCAAGGGCGTTGCCGATCCCACCAGCCTGATCGCCGCGATCGAGTTGGCGGCGTCGCTGGCCGAGCGGCGCTCGGCGGCGCTGGGGAGCGCGGCATGACGGGGCTGCTGCAAGACAAGGACGCGATCCGCGAGGTGCTGCATCAGTACTGTTTCTGCATGGACCAGGGACGATTTGCCGGACTCGCGGCGCTGTTCACAACGGACGGCGAGTGGATCGCCCCGTATCGCCGCGCCAAGGGACCGGCGGAGATCGCCGCCTGGCTCGCGCAATCGGTGCCCCCTGAGCCGCGGCGGATGCACTACACGATGAACAGCGTGATCACGGTGGACGGCACCCGCGCCGACGCGCGGTCGAACTATCTTGTGATGGTGGAAGGCGCCAACGGTCCCGTGCCGTCGGTGTGCGGCACGTACCAGGACGCGCTGGTGAGGCAAGGCGAGGCGTGGCGATTCCAGCGGCGTGAGTTGATCCACGCGTTCCGTGGCGACATGGCGCTGAGTATTGCCTCAACCCCGTAAGCGCCGGCGAGGCTGTCCCGTCTTGCAGCCAACCGACGGTTGATTGGCGCAAATCACGCAGGCCGGTCAACACGGCGCGAAATGCGGCGTGCTTTCGATCATGTGCAAGGCCTCCGTCAGTGAGAGGCGTTCAAAAATGCAGAGCCATTCACCGGTATGGCGATGATAGGACAGGTCGAAGCAGTCCCGGCTGACATATTCGAGGCGGGCAAAGGGCGCGTCGAATTCCGGCTGGTACGAATGGGGGGTCTCGGACCGGTGCGCGTAATAAACCGGTACTTGTTGCCGTGCCACTTCCCGTAGATGTCGATCGGGTAGTTGAACTTGGTAGAAGGGCGGATCTCGGGCAGAAACCGCGGTTTGAGCACGCCGGCGATGAATGTCTCGCAGGCCTTGGTGATGACCGATTTTTCGTCCGGCTTCGGCTTGTTTCCGGCGCGCCCACCGACATAGACCCAACCGCCCCTGGCCATGGCCGCCCCCACCAACGTCTCCCGGGAGTTTCTATTCCGCCGCCACTGGCAGGCGCAACGGCGGCCGGCCGGCCAAAGCACCGCCGCTGATCGCCAATGCGGAACCGGTGCATCAATGCGGAGACACCTCCCGGGACCCAAGCCGTGCTTTCACCTCCGCGTCGGTAAGACGCGCGTCATAGATCGAGCGCGGCTTGATGCTACGCGCGACGAGGGTGGCGGTGGCCACCGCGAGCAGCAGCGGTACGATCAGCGTGCGGTCGCGCCCGGTCAGCTCCATCATCAGCACAACGGCGGAAATCGGTCCCTGCGTGGTTGTCGCCACGATGGCCGCGGCGCCGACGATCGCGAACGCCCCCGGCGGTACGCCTGGCCAGACCCAGGACCACGCATCGCCCAGCACGCCGCCCAGCATCGCCCCCAGCGTAAGCGACGGGGTGAACAACCCGCCGGGCGCGCCGCTGCCCAGGCATAGGACGGTCGCGGCGGGCTTGAGGAAGACCAGCGCCAGCAGCAACGCGGGCCCGGCCTGGCCGGTGAACGCCAGCCAGGATACGTCCTTCCCGTTGCCGAGCAGTTCCGGATAGCGAATCGAAACCAGACCAAGCAGACCCAGCGCCAGGCTGGGCGCGACCAGCCGCTTCCAGCCCCGCGGCTTGTTGCGGTCGGCCCAGGCGATCGCCCGCACAAACGCGACCGAAACGACACCAATGATCGGCCCGGCGAACAGCGCCCAGACAGTGATCGAGGCCGGGCTCGGATAGTCCGGGATCGGGTAGGTCGGCGCATCGGGCAGGGCGAGCCACGAAACTGCGGTGGCGATCAGCGAGGTCACCAAGGCCGGCAGGATCAGCCGCAGCGAGAGCACGCCACGCAGCACCTCGAGCGCGAACAGCGCGCCACCCAGCGGAACGCCATAGGCGGCCGCCATGCCGGCGCCGGCCCCGCATGCCACCAGCAACCGGCGCTGCTCGTCTGACAGGCGGCCTCGATCCGATACGACATTGGCGATCACCGCCCCGGCCTGTTTCGGCGCGCCTTCGCGTCCCAGCGAGGCTCCCATGCCGACGATGACGACCGACAGGACAGCGGTGCCGAGGGTTCGCAGCGCTGGCAACCGGCCGGCGAAGAACCAGATCGCCGCTGTAATGTCGATGGAATTGCCGCTCGACAGCCGGACCAGAATGATCTGTCCGGCGCCGGTTGCCAGTCCTGCTCCCAGCAGCATCAGGATGTGGCGCCAGGCTTCCGCCTGCCTGGCTGCATCCAGCAAGGTGCCGGGGACGGGCCATGCCAGATGCTGCACGGCCTGCAGCAGAAGGGTCAGTCCCGCTGCGGCAAGGCCGGTGCCGACGCCGGTGAGCGCCACCGCCAGCCAGAACACTTTCGCACCCGGCTGCACCAGCGTTGCGGGGATGGCATTGCCGGACGAAGCTGCCGATGACCGGCCGGGCCCTGGCCCCGGAGCTGCGGAGGAAGCGTCCGGGAGATGTGTGTCGCCAGCCATCGCATCGGTCTCCAGGCCTGGCGGCCAGCATGACACCGATACCACATGGCTGGTTTGGCCAAGTGGCTCCGGGCGATGGACGGGACGAGTTTTTCTACCCCGGGGCGGCGCCCTGCGTCTGCACCTGCAACATGTACAACGACTGGCTCGCACACATGAACAGCATGTTGCGCTTCGGCCCGCCGAACGCCAGGTTGGCGCACACCTCCGGCAGCCGGATGCGGCCGATCAGCTTGCCTTGCGCGTTGAACACCAACACTCCGGCATAGCCGAGCACCGTGTTCGAGCTGATCCACAGATTGCCGGACACGTCGGCGCGCATGCCGTCCGGCCCGCAATGCACGCCGTCCACCATCATGTCGGTGAACAGGCGCTGGCCGGAAAGCTTGTTGCCCTGCACGTCGAACGCATAGACTACGCGGTTGCCCCCGGCGCCGGTATCGCCCGGTCCCTTGCCGGTGCTGATCACGTACAGCGTCTTATGATCGGGCGAAAAGCAGATTCCGTTCGGATCCGGCAACTGCTCTTCGGTAACCACAACTTCCAGCCGGCCACTGGGATCCCAGCGATAGGTCTGCGTCGGCAACTGCCGCTTGGCGCCGCCGATCACGCCGGCGTTCTCCGCGCCAATCCGCGGGTTCAGCAGACCTTGGGGATTGGTGGGGCCACCCGCCTCGTCCGGATGGCCTTCCGACAGGCTGTCGCCATAGGGCGGATCGGTGAACCAGATGCTGCCGTCCGGATGCGGCACAAGATCGTTCGGCGAATTGAGTGGTTTGCCTTCGAAGGAGTCGGCGATCACCGTCAACGTGCCGTCATGCTCCCAACGGATGACGCGGCGGAAGAAGTCCTCGGTGGAGAGTTGGCGGCCCTGGTAGTCGAACGAGTTGCCGTTGCTGTTGTTGGACGGCTTGCGATAAGCAGTGACGCGCCAATCGTCCCAGATGAAGCGATATTGCGTGTTGCCCTGAACGTCGCTGAACACCAGGTACTGACCTTCGCTCGACCACGCAGGCCCTTCGGCCCAGCGGAAGCCGGTGGCGACACGATGGATCGCGGTGATGCCGAGCAGCAGCGACCTGAACGACGGATCGATGATGATGATGTCGGGATCAGGGTAGATCTCCGGCGGGGCATGGTGTCCCCATTGCCGCGGCGGGTTGGTGATGACGCTGGGTGGCGTGGCGACATTGGCATTGGTCTGCTGCGCCAGCGCCGCCGGTGCGATGACGGCCGCACCGAGTGCCCCGGCGGCGGCGCGGATAAAACCGCGACGCGACGTTTCGCGCAGCCCGCGATGCGGGGGTGTTTGCTGCTGCATGGTTTCCTCCCGACTTCTGCGCGCCGAAGCGCGACGGCATCGTAAGCTTGCGCGCCGCTGCGCCGACTCACAAGCGGGGGGCGAGCCGGCTGTGGTTGCGAACCGAACCCACTGTCGGCCCCGATGTCATTGCGAGGAGCGCAGCGACGAAGCAATCTCCCGCCTGACGAGCAGCGGGTTCCCACGCGGGAGATTGCTTCGTCGCTGCGCTTCTCGCAATGACAGGGGGGCGCTGGCGCCTGGTCAGCCCCGAGCTGTCACTTCCAACTGCTCAAATAGAACCGCGGCAGCTCGTCGGGATACGGCTTGAAGTTCAACTGGCGCGAGAAACCATAGGTCTTCACATAGGTGAACATCGGCAGCCACTCCGCGCGTTCGGTGATAAGCTGGATCGCCTCGGTGTAGTATTTGCGCCGCTGGTCGGGATCGGTGATGGTGCCGCCTTCGGTCACCAGCTTGTTCACCTCCGGATCGCGCGCGTAGTCGTTGCCGCCGCCGGTGAAGAAATACGGCAGGATCGCCGAGACGTCGTTGATCGAGTAGCTGCCCCAACTGCCGAGATTGAGCGGCGCCTTGCCCTCGATGGCGCGCTGCACGGCCGCCGCGACCGGTAACTGTGTCACCCGCGCGTTGATGCCGACGGCGTGCAGGTAATTCTCCACCGCGTCGTTCCATTGCGGCAGCAAATAGGACACCAGTTCGGTGTCGAAGCCGTTGGGATAGCCGGCATCGGAGAGCAATTGCTTCGCCTTCGCCGGGTCATGGCGATATTGCACGGCCACCCCCTGGTCGCAGCCGAACTGCGTGGGGAAGCAGGGCGCATCCAGGGGCCGCGAGTTGCCCTGCATCAACTGCTTCGCCATCGTAATGCGGTCGAGCGCATAGGCGATCGCCTGTCGCACCTTCTCCTTGGTCAGCGGATTGTCCGCGCCGGTACGGCCGGCGGCATCGAGGCTGAGATAGGCGATGCGCATCGTCTCGGCGCGCAGAGCCTGCAGGTTCGGCATCCGCGCCACCGTTTCGAACTGGTCGGGACTGAAATCCCAGATCCAGTCGGCACGCCCGTCCAACAGCTCCGCCATTTCTATGGCGGCGTCAGGCACTTCATGGATCCTGATGAACTGGATCGGTGGCTTGCCCTTCGGGCTGTCGGCGTAATAACCGTCGTAGCGCTCCATATCGATCTCGGTGATTCCATCCACCTTGGTGATGCGATACGGTCCGGTGCCGACCGGCGCCTTCGCGTATTGCTCGACCCCCACCTTCTCGCGATACGCCTGCGGCAAGATCGGCAGCACCATGGCGATGTATTCCAGTGCAGCGGGGAACACGCGCTTGAGCTTCAGGCGCACATGGTAGTCGTCCAGCTTCTCCACGCCCGCGATGAATTGGTAATTGCTCGGCACCGACAAGGTCTTGTCATCAAGCACGCCTTTGATCGTATAAATCACGTCGTCGGCGCTGAACTTGTCGCCATTCTGGAAAGCAACCCCCTGGCGCAGCGTGAAGTCGATGGTTGTGTCGTCCACCGGCTTCCAGGCGGTAGCGAGCAATGGCCTGATCTGGAACGTGTCGGAATCGCGATAGACCAGCGTGTCCCAGGCATGGATCTGCAGAATGAAGCCGGTACGCTGCGGATTGTGGTAGAAGTCCACGTCGGCGAGGGCATCGCGCCAGGTGATGCGCAGCGTGTTGGCGGATTTCTGTGCCGCTGCCGGCATGGCAAAGGTCAGTCCTGCCGCCAGCAACACTCCGCTCAGCCAGTTGCTCTTGCGCATCGCTGCCTCCTTGATTTTACCGGAACAGGCTAACGGCAGCGTCGTACCGGCAGCAAGGGCTTCAGAAGTGTTCCGCCGTCGCCGCCTCGACCGCCTCGGGCAGTTTCTCCAGCGGATGGCCGAGATATTGCTCCAGCACCTCTTCCGGCGGCCCGTCGGCGCGGATGCGGCCCTCGTCGAGCCACAGCACGCGGCTGCACCAGGTGCGGACGATCGAGGTATCATGCGTCGACAGCACCAGGATGTCGGCGCCGCGCACCATCGTCTCGAGCCGGTGCTTCGCCCGGTCGATGAATTGCGCATCGCCGGCGAGCATCCACTCGTCCATCAGCAGGATCTGCGGCCGGATCGCCGTGGCGAGGGCAAAGCCAAGCCGCACCACCATGCCTGACGAATAGATGCGCACCGGCAAATCGATGAAGTCGCTCAGGCCGGCGAACGCAGTCACGTCCGCTTCGAGCTGCGCCAGCGCCCGGCGTGGCAGGCCGTTGTACAGGCCCCGCAGCACGATGTTCTCGCGGCCGGTAAGATCAAAGTTCATGCCCAGGCCCGGATCGAGCAGGGCGTTCAGGCTGCCCTCGACGCGGACACGGCCGGTTACCGGCTCGTAGATGCCAGCGAGCGTGCGCAGCAGCGTAGTCTTGCCGGCACCGTTGATGCCGACCAGTCCCAGCCGGTCGCCGCCGCGCAGGCTGAAACTGATGTTGCGCAGCGCCTCCACGACGACGCGCCTTTGGCGGTCCTGTCCCAGCCGGCCGGAGGCGGCGGCGAGCACCAGCTTCTTCAGGCTGCGCGCGTTGCCGTGGTACAGCGGAAACGAGACGGAAACCCCGTCGATGCTGATGCGCGCGTTGCTGGTTGCCGGCGTCATGCGTGGCTAGAGCCAGAAAGCGATGCGGCTGCGGGCACGGGCAAAGAAAGCCCATGTCACACTGCACAGTGCCAGACTGTAAAGTGCGGCGGCGAGCCATGTCATCATGCTTGGCGTTGTGCCCAGCAGCGGCCCGCGGACGATATCCAGCAGGGCGAAAAACGGATTGAGCGGCAGCAGGTGGACGCTGGGTCCGAGTTGCTCCGGCCTCCAGATCACTGGTGTCATGAAAAAGGCGATCTGCACGATGCTGTTCACGATCGGCTGAATGTCGCGGAATCGCGCGCAGAAGCTGCCGAACAACAGCGCCAGCGCGAGCGCGTCCACCACCCAGAGGAGCATGGCCGGGAGGGCGAGCAGGGCGTGCCAGCCAGGCCATATCAGGAAAACGGCGAAGACGACGACAATCACCAGGATGTTGTGCGCCAGCGCCAGCAGATTCCGCACCACGATACGAATGGCGAAGACGAAGAACGGCATGCGCACGGAGCGGATCACCGAGTCGGCCTCGGTGAATGCCGTGCAGGACTCGCTGACGAGCGAGCTCAGGAAGTTCCACAGCACGATCGACAGCGACAGGAACGGCAGATAGTCGTGAATGTCGGTTTGGAACAGCGTCGAATATAGCACGCCGAGCGAGGCGACCATGATGCCGGTGGACAGCGTCAGCCAAAACGGGCCGAGGGTCGAACCGCGGTAGCGCAGCTTGATGTCGAGCCAGCCCAGCGTCCAGGCCAGCGGCCACAGCGCGGTGCCGTCGCTCACGTCGCGCACAGCCAGGCGGTTGCGCGCCACCAGCGACATGTCCGCGCGAAGGTCGAGCAGCGCGTCCCTCGCTGCGGGCGTGGTGGCGGTTGTCATGCGCAGCGGGCGAATAGCCGATCCATCCGGCCTGGGCAACCGTGGTAGCCGCCACCTCCTCCCCTTCCCCCTTGAGGGCTTGGGCCGCGACGCGGAACAAGGTTGTGGGGCGTATATCCGCCCACCACAGATGATCGCACCCCTCACCCCAACCTTGGTCCGCATCGCGGCCCAAGCCCTCAAGGGGGAAGGGGAGATTCACTTCTCCAATGGTCCAGCCAGCGTCAGTCGGCTGGCGGCGCATCGATGCGGGTTTCCGCGCCGCGCAGGATGCTGACGCGCTCCCCCGGGTGCAGCCCGTTCGTTCGCGGCTGAACGACGGAGATTGTCGTTCCGCTCGCGGTGCGAATGATGAATTCGAACACATCGTTGGCGGGTCGGGTGCCCTCCGTGCCGAGGCCGGACAGCAGGATTCGCGCGGGTTCCGGGGTTTCCGCCGGCACCGGCCGCATTGCCAGGATAGTGCCCGGCACGCCGGCGGGCGGCGCGGCGTGCGCCTTTGGCGCCGGCGGTTCCGCTCGTGTCGCGCAGCCGGCAATCAGCAGCAGCGCGCAAAAACTTGCAGGTCGCAACGGCATCGATTGGATTCCGCCCGGGCGTTCACTATTGCCTGATCGTGCAAATTTCGCCGCCCGGAGGCAAGCGCCAATTGGCGAGGCGGCTGCGGCGGCAGGATGATCTTGCGCGGATCAGCGATCTGCGATAAGGGCTTACGGGCGTTTCCTGATCGCCCACCTCAAGCGACGGCCATCCGGCCGTCGTGCCCTCCGGCCATTGCGGCCGTGCCACGACGGAGGCCCTATCGGATGCCCCGCTGCACTCGCGTCGCCCGCCTTACCCGCGTGACCGCTTCGTTCGGCGTGCTCGCCCTGCTCGCTGCCTGCGCGTCGCAGACGCCGGGACCCTCGGCCTCGCAGGAAGCGGCGCGCTACGCAGAGCATGCGCGCCAGAACTACATCCCGCCGGGACCGCCGCAGGATCCGTGGGGCCCGTATATCCGCGAAGCATCGGCCCGCTTCGACGTGCCCGAGCTGTGGATCCGCTCCGTCATGCGCGTGGAGTCGGGCGGCAACGAGTATCGCAACGGCCAGCTCATCACCTCCGGCGCCGGTGCGATGGGGCTGATGCAGGTAATGCCGCAGACCTACGACGAGCTGCGCCAGCAGTACAATCTTGGCGACGATCCGTTCGATCCGCACAGCAACATCCTGGCCGGCGTCGCCTATATGCGTGAGATGTACGACATCTACGGCTCTCCTGGGTTCCTGGCCGCATACAATGCCGGGCCGAACCGGCTGGACGACTACCTCAGCAACAACCGCTCGCTGCCGGAGGAGACGCGGCGCTACGTGGCAATGATCGGCCCGAATATCGTCGGCGTGTATCCGGAGCATCGCTCGCCGGCCGAGCAATACGCGATGAACGCGCTGCCGACCTACATCCCGCCGGGCAACCGCTACGGCGGCGCGGTGCAGATCGCCAGCCGGGGCGGCGGAGGGCGGGTGCCGGCAAGAGCGTCGGTCGAGGTGGCGCAGTTGCCCGAACCGCCGCGCGCGACGGCGACGCCGGCGCCGCAACAATACGCGTTGGTGGCACCGCCGCCACCGCCGCCGGGGCGCGGCGGTTTCCACCTGATCGCGTCGGCCAATGCCGAGCCGGTGCCGTTCCGCCATTTCGGCGGCGAGGCCGGACCGGCAATTGGGCAATGGGCGATCCAGGTCGGCGCGTTCGCCAGCGAGAACCAGGCGCATCTCGCCCTCGGCAACGCGCGCGAGCATGCGCATGTCGAGCTGGCAGTGGCGCATCCCACCGTCGCCAGCGTGCGCATGTCGCACGGCGTGCTGTGGCGCGCGCGGCTGACCGGGCTGTCGCATCAAGCGGCGGTGCAGGCCTGCGAGAAGCTGGGCCGCGGCCGGCTGGGTTGCGTGGTGGTGTCGCCGGAGTCACAGATGTAGGGGCGGCCGCGGGTCGGAGGATCGGCGGCAAACGGGATTTTCTGGGCAGCCAGGTTCTGCTGGCGCCCACGCTGCCCAGTGCTTGGGGGATCGGGTTGGGGAAGTGGGCCATGATCACCCCACCTCGGCCACCAGCCAGTCCCTGAACGCCCGCACGTGCCGGTCACGCAGCGCCTCGGGCAGCGCCACGAAATAGTGCCCCTCCGGGCGGTCCACCGGCGGCGTTGGCGCGACTTCCGTCAGCATGCTGCCCGCCAGCAGGTCGGCGACCAGATGCCGGTCCACCACGGTCACACCGATCCCGGCGATCGCCCCTTGCACTGCAAGGGCGCGCGTCTCGAAGGTCAGCACCGGTGCGGTGTCGGCCAGGCCCAGCGCGGCGCCGACCAGTAGCCAATCCGCCTCCCGTGTGCGCGCCGCCAGCCGTGGCAGTGCGGCCACCGAGCCATGCTCGGCCAGCAGCCGCGGGTTCGCCACCACCACCGGGCGTTCGCGGAACAGCAGCGTCGCCGCCAGTCCCGGCCACGCGCCGCGGCCCCAGCGGATCGCGCATTCGAACGGCTCGGCCGCCAGGTCCACCGGCCGCGTACCGGTCGCCAGCAACAGCCGCACATCGGGATGCTGCGTCTGGAACCGGGCGAGGCGGGGCACCAGCCACAACGTTGAAAAGCTCGTCAGCGCCGACACGCGCACGTCGCCGCTGCGGTGGCGCGCCTCATCTACCGCGAGGTCGATCGCCTCGAACGCGCCGCCCAACCGGCGGGCCAGCCGCGCGCCCGGCTCGCTGAGCGGCGCGCCCGGGCCACGGCCGGCAAACAGTGCGAAGCCGAGCGCCGCCTCCAGGTCGCGCAGAAGGTGCGACACCGCCGACGGCGACACGTGAAGGCCGCGCGCGGCTTCCGCCAGGCTGCCGGCGCGGGCGACCTCGGCGAACGCGCGCAACGCCCGCAAGGACGGGATGGACATGAGAAAACCTCACCATGGCGCAGCACGATCTCACTACCGTGGCAGCGCGCGCTCGGCCACAATCGATCGCCAGGGAGCCAAGGAGGCCAGCATGACCAAGCGCATCGATCCTGCTCTGCTGACGCCGGTCGTCGGCACGCTGTATCCGTCGCCGTTCGACCAGCCGTGCCGCGCGCGGGAGCGCCGCAAGTTGGGAGACGCCGCCGGGCTGACCCAGTTCGGGGTCAACCTGTTGCGACTGCCGCCCGGCGCCTGGTCGAGCCAGCGCCACTGGCACACCGAATCCGACGAGTTCGTCTACGTGTTGTCCGGCGAGATCGTTCTGGTAACGGATGCCGGTGACGAACGACTCGTGAGCGGTGACGCCGCTGGCTTCAAGGCGGGAGACCGTGACGGGCACTGCCTGCAGAACCGTTCGGGTGCGGATGCGCTGGTGCTGGAGATCGGGACGCGAGTCGCCAGTGATGCTGGCGACTATCCCGGCATCGACATGCTGGCTCCTGCCGGTGGGAAACCGGCCATCTACACCCATCGCGACGGCACACCGTACCAGGACATCCGCCGCCGGGGGCCCGAGGGGTAGCAGGGTTGCGTCACTACGGCGGCGAGGCTCGCATACCGGCACTCGCCGGGATCGGAGGCACAACGACGGGAGGTTTCGCCATGTGGAAACCGCATTACGAGCAATTCGCCGCCTACAACCGCTGGGCCAACCGACGCCTGTATGATGAGGCCGCGCGCCTGCCGGATGAGGCGCGACGCCGCGAGCTGGGATTGTTCTTCCACAACCTGCACGGCACGCTGAACCATCTGGTGGTGGCGGACCGCGTCTGGCTACGGCGGCTGACGGGCGAGGGGCCGGAGCCGGCGCGGCTGAACGAGATCCTCTACGAGGATTTCGATGCCCTGCGCGAGGCGCGCGAAGCGGAGGATGCGCGGATCATCCGCTTCGTCGGCGGGCTAAGCGAGGCGGATTTTCCGGCGAACTTCGAATATCGCACGCTGGCAGGGAAGGCTCATTCGCAACGGCGGTGCGACACGCTGGCGCATTTCTTCAACCATCAGACGCACCATCGCGGCCAGGCGCATGCAGCGCTGACGAGCCTGGGGGTTCCGGAACCTGCCCCCCTGGATCTGCTGGCAATGCAACGCGCGTAGGGGCACAGTACCCGGCATGCGGCCGCGCCGAGGCCACCCGCGGGACAGGCCGTCTCACAGGCGTCTTGTTTCGCTGCTTGGAAGACAGTGGCGCGCGGTGTGAGACGCGGCAGGAGCAGGGCGGTGGATGGGCGCACTGTGATTCTGTGATCGCGGGTGGCTGGTTACCGCAACGCAAAGCCCATCCGGGGTAGCGGCATCTCACGGGCGTCTCGTTTCACGGTACCAGAGACGACGACGCGTGCAATGAGAGCCGGGGGTAATCGCTGGGCCCGATGCGTGCGAGCCTTTGAACACCGGTGGGTCTGTGCGGCAGAGCAGAGTTTCAGCACGGAGACAGGGCGGAGGGCCACGGAGGCAGCAGGAGTCGTGCCGTTACAGCGAGCGGGGGGCGACCGGGCCGGGGCAATTTCTGTGCTCTGGGGGCGCACTGCCGCATTCCCCCCGACTCCTGTTGTCAGACGACATCCAAAACCGGTCCACCGGCGACATCCAAAACTGGTCTCCCAAGGTTGCAACGATCGTCCGTATGTGTGTTGCGTGGTGCTTGTCCAGGTGGGTCCACCTGGACAACCGTCGCACCGACGGCCACGCACGGTTGCCCATGGCGGTGCTAATCGCGACCAAAGCCGCGCGGTGGTTCGAGCTTGAAGGTCAGTTTATTGAGCTTTGGGGTGAACTTGAACGGCGCGTCGTAGTGATACTCCAGGCGCGCGAGAGGCGTTCCGGACAGCCGCAATCAGTTCCAACGCTGCGAAACTGCTGTCGGCGACCACCACGACACAGCGATCTGCCAGCCAGCGTTTGCTTTGCAGGATCGCCTGGCGCGCCCGGTCCGTCAGGGTCTTGTGCCGCCGGCCTTGCGCCTCGCTCCAGCGGGCCGATGGCGCCAGCACGGTCAGGAATGGCAGTGCCCAACGCCGGCCCGCAAAGGGGACCGGCAGAACCACGGCCAAAGACAGCCAGCGCAGACCGCTGGTTTTGACGAAGTGGCGGTGTGACGAACGCACCGGATCGCGGTAGATGCCCCTGGCCTTGATCTTCCCACCCCACCGCCGTTCGATCGTATCATCGATCGCGATGATCACCTCGCCACTGGGCCACAGCACGGCGAGAAGATGACGCAGCAGCCTGCGTGCCACGTCCCGTGCGTCCCAACGCGCCCGGTTGAGCGTCTCATGGTAGCGGCCGAAGCCAGGCTGGCCGGCCAGCCCCATGACGCGCAATGCCTGGGTGACGGTGCGCTTGCCGGGGGCCACCTCACGGCCCAGCCTCGAAATTGCGAAAAGTCGAGTTGAGAGTCTGTCCGGAAAGAAATTGGGCGATTTCAGGCATTTATCGTGCCCGCCGCGGCGAAATTTGCTCGACTTCTGCTTGAAATCGGCCAGGATTCGACCAA
>Ga0209415_10003050_pt1 | contig 31215 bp, 31 predicted proteins | sample PeaSoiSIISIP2007_FD_187696 | JGI IMG/M metagenome (GOLD analysis project Ga0209415, IMG submission 187696) | Peat soil microbial communities from Weissenstadt, Germany - SII-SIP-2007 (SPAdes) (version 2) | ecosystem: Environmental > Terrestrial > Soil > Wetlands > Peat | place: Germany... | reverse complement strand
CTGCTCCGCGCCACCGCTCCGCACCCACTGCTCCGCGCCACCGCTCCGCACCCACTGCTCCGCGCCACTGCTCCGCAACCCCGCACTCGGTTTGGCGCAGAATCTCAGGGCTTGCCCACCATGATGACTGTGGCCGCGACGAAGAGGAGCGCCAAGGCCGCGGCGGCGCCGGCCACGAGCCGGCAGTCGCGATCGAGGGCCGGGGCCGTTTCCGCCTCGTCCCATCCCTCGCTCAACTCGAACTGGATCCTGCGTTCGCCCGGCCACACCACGACCTCGGCAACGATGGTGGCCACCAACCACACCACGAGTCCGGCCACGACGAAGCTGTCCGCGGCGTCGAAAGCCCCCTCGCTGGCCTCGATCAGGCAGAACCCGAACACGGGGACCCCGTACAGCGCTCGGCCGGCGAAATTGACGCCCGGGCGGAAATAGCGCCTGACCCCCTCGGCGCCGGCCGCGGACGGCCCCCGCCGGGCCCGGGCGGCCTGGACCCCCGTCACCACCACGGTCCCGAAACCGACCACGGCGCACAGCACGTGCAGCATCAGCAAGATCGTGTAGAGCGCCCCCGTGGGCACGCCACGCGTCGCGGCTTCGGACAGCCCTCCGAGCACCCCTTCGAAGGAGCCGTTGAGCACTCCTCCCCCTCCGACCAGCGACGTCACGGCCGCCATCGTCGCCGCCCGCCCTACCGAAGCGCCAGGACGGGGGGCGCCCGCCGAGCGTGGCCCCCGCGGCCGCGGTCACCACAGACGGTGCTCGACCAGCACAACTCCGGGCCAACACCCAGCTGAACCGGTTCTCGTCGGCTCCTTCCGAGCCGACAACACAACGGACGGACATCAAACGCGTGCCAGCCAGTGGCAGGTAGCGTGTAGGTGAGCACGTGCGTACGGATGGTGACCAAGCACGAGATCTTGGAGGACCCGGTAAGTTACTGATCGGTAATCAAGGTGTGGTCAGGTGCACGAACATGGTGAAGAGAGCACGGGGATTGGGCGGCGAGCGATGAACCAACTCCGTCTGGATCCGCTCACCGGTCGCTGGGTGGTCGTGAGCACCGACCGATCGCACCGGCCCTTCTCTTTCGCTCCCCCTGTAGCGGTTCAGGCCGACACCACCCGGCCTTGCCCCTTCTGCCCCGGCAACGAGGAGTCCACTCCCCCCGCCCTCGAAACCTACGGCTCGAGCGGGCACTGGTTGGTGAGGGTTGTGCCGAACCTCTACCCCGCGTTCGAAGGTGACCATCCGTTCGTGGTGGAGAACCGCGGGCCGGTTTTCACGCAGGCCACCGCGGGAGGGATCCACGAGGTTCTCGTGCTGTCACCCGAACACGATCACGGCTGGGAGCACATCTCCGACGAGCAGGCGGTGCTCGTCATGGCCGCCATCCGGGACCGGATCGAAGAGCACTCGGCGGTGCCGGGTCTCCGCTACAGCCAAGCGATCGTCAACGCCGGTCGTGAGGCGGGCGCCTCGATCGAACACCCCCACGGCCAATTGCTCGGGATGTCGTTCGTCCCGCGTGAGCTCGCCGAAGAGCAAGCCGGATTCGCCCGGTTCGCGGGCCGGTGCCTGCTGTGTACGGCCGTCGATGCCGAGGAGGACGCCAAACACCGGGTGGTCTATGCCAACGAGCGCGTGCTCGTGGTGTGCCCGTTCTGGAGCGGCAACCCCTACGAGATGCTCATCATCCCGCGCAGCCACGGCCCCCATCTGCACCGCGCCTCGCCTGCCGATCTGTCCGCGGTGGGCCGCTCGATCCGGACGGTGCTCGGATCGCTCGTCGAACGGCTGGGAGACATCTCCTACAACATCGTGTTCCACTCGGCTCCCTACCGGGCACCCGAGCCCTACCACTGGCACGTTCACGTCTGGCCGAAACTCACCACCGCCGCAGGCTTCGAGGCCGGCACAGGGGTACTGATCAACATCGTTCCCCCCGAGCAGGCCACCGAGGAGCTCCGGGTCGCGGTTCCCGCCTGAGCCGCTGCGCCCACGCCGGAGCGCCGCTGCACCCACGCCGGAGCGCCGAGCTAGCCGAGAAACACCCCCGCCACGGCGCGATACAGATCGAGATCGACGGTCTTGGACTGCGCCACGGCGTCGGCGATGGGTACCCGCACGATCTCGCCGGCCTGCAGGGCCACCATCATCCCGAAGGCCCCGTCGTGCACGGCCTCCACCGCGGCGACACCGAACCGGGTGGCGAGGACGCGGTCGAAGGCCGACGGCGTACCACCGCGTTGGATGTGGCCGAGGATCGTGACGCGGGCCTCGAAACCGGTGCGGCCTTCGATCTCCTGGGCGAGCCAGGCGCCGATCCCGCCCAACCGCGCGTGCCCGAATTGATCGAGTGGTGCACCTGAGGTGGCGAGGCGGGCCGAGTCGGCGTCGGGACCCTCGACCGGGACCGCGCCCTCGGAGATGACCACGATGGACGAGAACTGCCCGCCGCGGTGACGCCGCTGCAGCCGTTCGCACACACCGTCTACGTCGAAGGGCACCTCGGGTACGAGGATCTCGGCCGCGCCCCCGGCGATGCCGGCGTGGGTCGCGATCCAGCCCACGTGGCGACCCATGACCTCGCACACGATCACGCGGTGATGGGACTCCGCCGTCGTACGCAACCGGTCGATGGCGTCGGTGGCGATCTGGACGGCGGTGTCGAACCCGAAGGTCACCTCGGTTCCCGACAGATCGTTGTCGATGGTCTTCGGAACACCGATTGCACGGACACCGTGGTCCCCGAGTCGTAACGCGACACCGAGCGTGTCCTCACCGCCCACCGCGATGAGAGCATCGACGCCGCGCTCGGCCAGGTTGCCCCGGACGCGTTCATCACCACCGTCCAGATTGAAGGGATTGGTACGCGACGTGCCGAGAATGGTCCCGCCTTCGGCCAGAATGTCGCGGCATCGGGGAACGTCGAGGGCAACGTATTGGTCCTCGAGCACCCCCTTCCACCCGTCGAGATACCCGATGATCTCGTCGTCGTGACGAAGTGCAGCAGTGAGCACGATCGCCCGTATGGCTGCGTTGAGTCCCGGGCAGTCGCCCCCGCCGGTGAGGATCCCTATGCGCATGAAAGACCGTCAACTCTCACTTTGCCCTGGCCGGTCCGCCACGGCCCGGTCGATCGGGCCGCGATGCACCGCGGCCCGTACAACCTCGAACGACGCCGTCAGGACCCGTAAGGCTTCGCGCCCGGGTGGGACGAGGCCGCTGATCCCGGGAACGCCGAGATAGCCGGCGAGGAACGCCCGGCGGTTGCGCGCCACCCAGGCATCGGCGAGCTCGCCCAGCCCGTCGCGGCCCGACGGGTCCCGCTCGTCGGCCGCGTTCTTGGCCACGTGGTCGAGCGACCAGAGCATGTCGGCGACATCGGCCAACGGCGAGCGGTACACGGGTCCGCCATCGGGATCGGGCACCACGCCGGCAGTCGACGTCGGCCGACCACCGGGGGTGAAGTCGATCACGTACCACCCCTGCTCGGTGCGGCACGTCCGACCTAGATGGAAGTCACCGTGGGTGCGGATGGCCATGGACGTCACCTGCAGGGCGCGAAGTTCGCGCAACAGCTCCTCCACGTCGGGCCGTTCCAGCAGGTGCGGCGAAAGGGCGCTCAGGGTCTCCTCGATCTCCGCGGCCCAGCGGCCGACGTCGCCGGTACGGCGGGAGAACGCCTTGTCGAGTCCGAGATGCATGCGCGCCGTCATGGTGCCGAGTCGATGCGCCTCGGCTCCGAAGTCACCGCCGGCGAGCTCGGGAGGACCACCCGAGGCGTACAGGTCCCGCACCGACGTCAGTGCCAACGCGTACCCCGATGACCCACCGGGGAGATACTCCTGGGCGACGCCGAGGTCGCGCCCGGCGCGTCGCCACACCGCCAGAGGTGCGGCCAGATGGTTGAAGCCGACCTCGTCGAGGGCGAGGAAGAGCTCGAGCTCGGGACGTGGGCCGTCGACGACCTCGGTGTAGACCGTGAAGGCGATTCGGTCCTCCATCGCGAGCGTGACCGACCCCTTATCTCCGCGCAGGTACCGGACGAGCGACGATTGCACAACCTCACCCGATACGCGCTCGAGGAGCATGGCGGCCATGACCGCGTCACGAGTGGCGTCGAAGACCACCGCGTCCCCGTCGCCGTCGACGAGGGAGCCGAGCACAGGGTCCTCGCCGTCGGGGATGAACCGGGTCTCGTCCTCCGGGGAACGCAGGCCGAAGGGGATGTGCACCAACCGGTCACCTAATTCGGCGACGACGTCCACGATGCCCGGACGGCCGGGCTCGAGCATCTCGGCTTCGAGCACGCGGACCGCGGCGCGCACAGCACCGGACGCGCCGGCTCCCTCGACGTCCCACTCCGGTCGGCGCGCGGCGTAGGTGGACACCAGATCGGCGAGCGCGGCGCGCGCCGAATCCGACACGTCGACCACATCTGTCTCCGACGGAGTCATGGGAGATCCCCGGCGCCGGGCGCGTCTGAAGCCGGACCGTGCTCCACTGTGAGCTCGAACCAGTAGAAGCCGTACGGCCCCAGGGTGACGCTGTAGGTACCGTTCCCCACCGGCGGGAACGGTATCCGCCCCAGGAGCTCGACGGGATTGCGATTGGCCCAGCGCCCCAGGTCCAGCTCCGCAGGCTGGGCGAACCGGCTCAGGTTGTGCACGCACAGCACAGGGTTGTCGCCTACGTCGCGCCGCCCCGCACCACGTCGGACGCGCCCGGCCCGCCTGGGCCGTTCCGCCTGGTCGGGTTCGGGTTGGGGGCTGCGCACGTACGCCAGGATCGAAGGGTTGGCGCACGCCACCAGGTCGCAGGTGCCGGTTCCGAAGACCGGGAATTGCTTCCTGGTCTGGAGCAGGTTGCGGAGCCAGTGCAGGTGGGAACTGGGGTTACGCCGGTGGGCCTCGACGTTCACAGCCTCGAACCCGTAGACGGGGTCCATGAGGGGCGGGAGATAGAGCTGGGCAAAGTCGGCGCGACTGAACCCGCCGTTTCGGTCCGGGCTCCATTGCATGGGCGTGCGCACCGAGTCCCGATCACCGAGATAGACGTTGTCGCCCATCAGGATCTCGTCGCCGTAGTAGATGACGGGACTTCCTGGCAGCGAGAAGAGCACGGCGTGCAACAACTCGGCCAGACGCCGGTCCCCGTCGAGCAGCGGGGCCAGACGACGGCCGATCCCCATATGCCGCCGCATTCGGGGGTCTTTCACGTACTCGGCCACCATGTAGTCGCGCTCTTCCTCGGTCACCTTCTCCAGGGTCAACTCGTCATGGTTCCGGAGGAAGATCGCCCATTGACAGTTCTCGGGGATCTCCGGCGTCTGAGCCAGGATCTCGGTGACGGGGAACCGCTGCTCCCGACGAACGGCCATGAACAGACGCGGCATCAACGGGAAGTGGAAGCACATGTGGCACTCGTCGCCGTTGCCGAAGTAGTCGACGAGGTCTGCGGGCCACTGGTTGGCTTCGGCCAGCAGCACCCGGTTGGGATGGGCGGCGTCCACTTCCTTGCGGAGCTGACGGAGCAGGGCATGGGTTTCGGGGAGGTTCTCGCCGGTGGTGCCGTCCCGCTGGAACAGGTAGGGCACCGCGTCGAGGCGAAAGCCGTCGAGACCGCGATCGAGCCAGAAGCGCACCACGCCGAACATCGCCTCGACCACCTCGGGGTTCTCGTAGTTCAGGTCCGGCTGATGCGAATAGAAGCGATGCCAGTAGTACTGCTGGCGAGTTTGGTCCCAGGTCCAGTTCGACGTCTCCACGTCGACGAAGACCACCCGCGCCTCGGGCCAGCGTTGGTCGTCGTCGTTCCAGACGTACCAATCCGCTTTCGGATTGTGGCGCGACGACCGCGACTCGATGAACCAAGGGTGTTGGTCGCTGGTGTGGTTCATCACGAGATCGGCGATCACCCTGATCCCGCGTCGATGCGCGTCGTCGAGGAATTCCACCAGGTCGTCGAGCATGCCCAGCTCGGGATGCACGGTGAAGAAGTCGCTGATGTCGTAGCCCCCGTCGCGCAGGGGCGAGGGGTAGAACGGCAGCAGCCACAGGCAATCGACGCCGAGCCACTCGAGGTAGTCGAGCTTGGCCCGGAGGCCGGCCAGGTCGCCGATACCGTCGTCGTTGGAGTCGAAGAACCCGCGCGTGAGGACCTCGTAGAACACGCCGCGGCGGTACCAGTCGGCGACCCCTTTGGCGGGCAGCGCGGTGGGGCGGATCCCCGGCAGGCGGGCACCCCCGCCCCGGCGCGCCGAGGCCGGGGTGCTTGCCGATCCGCGCAGGCGCGGTGGCCGTGCCGGGCGCGACACGGTCACGGCACGGCCGGCATCGTCAGCGCCCCACGAACCGGGCCCGGCCCGGTCCGTGCTCGAGGAACGAGGTCACGCCCGCAGCCGCGTCCTCGGTGTGCGACACCGACACGAACGCCTCCACCTCGAGCCCGAGCCCGTCGGCCAGGGCGACCTCGATGCCGTCGTCGATGACGCGCTTGGCCGCGGCCAGGGCGGTCAACGGGCCTGCCGCGAAGTCGGCTGCGAGGGTCAGGGCGACGTCCAACACGTCGTCGCGAGACGCAACCCGGTCAGCCAGACCGATACGCAACGCCTCGTCGGCCGCCACCTGACGCCCGGTGAAGATCAGGTCCTTGGCCCGGCTCACACCGACGAGTCGCGGCAGGCGCTGCGTGGCCCCACCACCAGGGACGATGCCGAGGAGAATTTCGGGCTGACCGAGACGCGCGTCCTCCGAGACCACGCGCAGGTCACAGGCAAGGGCGAGCTCGAGACCCCCTCCGAGCGCGTACCCCGTGATCGCCGCGATCGTCACCCGGGGAAGCGCGGCCAGCTCCCGGGTCACCCTATGGAAAGCCGCCGCAATCCGCGCCGCGGCGCCAGGTTCGGAGAACTCGCCGACGTCGGCCCCCGCGGCAAAGAGGCGCGACCCGCCCCACAGCACCACCGCACCGGGAAGATCGGCGGCCAATTCCCTCACCACGTCGTGCAGGCGCCCCAGGAACGCGACCGACAACGCATTCATCTTGGGGCGGTGCAGGGTCACCAGCGCGACGCCGTCGGCCCGACGGTCGAGTTCGACGACTCCGGCTTCGCTACCCAGCGACGCGGGACCGGAGGCAACCATGCGCGCACCGTACCCGACCGCGCCCGCGGCGTCGTGCCATCGGGGGACGAACCACCATCACCGGGCCAACGGTCGCCCGACGGGGTCCAAGGCCCTTCGCCGACGGCAGGTCAGGGGGTAGGAGCCGGTGCCGCGTCGCCGGCCCCCCCGTTGTCGCTCTCATCGCCGCCACCACCGATGTCGGTGGTGTCACCAGGCTCTCCGTAGACGGCCTCGAGCAGGCGATCCGCCGCGTCGTATGGGTCGATGCCGTGATCGGCGACTTGGCGGGCGAGCCCCGCGAACTCGGCCGCGGTGCTGAGCCGATCGACCTCGCTCTCGATGCGGGCCCGGAGCACGACGCGGAACTCGCGTTCGAGGCGGGCCACCCGGGTGCGATCGAGCGCGCCACGTTCCTCGAGATACCTCCCGTGCCGCGAGAGCTCTTCCCACAGCGCGTCCACACCCTCGCCCGTCGATGCCGACGTCTCGAGGACGGGGGGACGCCAGTCATCGAGGGCGGTGAGGTCGAGCATCTGCTCGAGGTCGCGACGCGTCTCTTTCGCCCCTGGCCTGTCCGCCTTGTTGATCACGAAGACATCTGCTGTCTCGAGGAGCCCGGCCTTGTTGGCCTGGACGGCGTCGCCCCACTTGGGGTTGAGGACGACCACGGTGGTGTCGGTCGCCCCGGCCACTTCCACCTCAACCTGACCGACACCGACGGTCTCGATGAACACCAGCGGGAAGCCCGACGCGGCGAGAACCCGGATCGCCTCGGGGACGGCCGCGGCGAGCCCACCGAGATGTCCGCGCGAGGCCATCGAACGGATGAAGACTCCGGCGTCGAGCGCGTGGTCCTGCATCCTCACGCGGTCCCCGAGGATGGCCCCCCCGGTGAACGGTGACGACGGATCGACGGCGAGCACACCAAGTTGCCCGACGCCCGCGGCACGCGCTTTGGTGACGAGTCGGTCGACGAGGGTGGACTTCCCTGCGCCCGGAGGGCCCGTGATCCCGATGGTGCGGGCTTCGTCCCCGCTGCAATAGGCGAGGGAGGCGACCACCCGCCCCGGGGGGCCGCCGCTCTCGACCAGAGTCAGGAGTCGGGCGAGGGCCACCCGATCCCCCGCCCGCGCCGACGCGAGGAGCGTCGCGGGGTCGGTGACGCGTGATCGGCCGGGCCCGGGGCTCGCTCCGGCACCGCCATGGGACGAGGAGCCCGCTGAGCCCGCCGGTGAAGAGCCCGCCGGTGAAGAGCCCGCCGGTGAAGAGCCTGCCGCCGAAGAGCCCGATGAAGACACGGAAGGAGTCATGACGGACGGAGCGTAGGCGGGACGAACGTTGGCTCAGGCTCGGGTCACGTCCGCCCCGAGCGAGCGGAGCGTGGAAGCGAGGTCCTCATAGCCCCGATCGATGTGCTCGGCACCCGACACCACGGTCTCGCCCTCGGCGGTCATCCCGGCCAGGACGAGCGCAGCACCGGCCCGGAGGTCCGGAGCCCGGACCGGGGCACCCGACAGGCGCCGCACCCCCCGCACCACCGCGTGGTGGCCTTCGGTGCGGATGTCGGCGCCCATGCGCCGCAGCTCGTCGACGTAGCGGAAGCGACCGGAGAAAAGGTTCTCGGTGACGATTCCGACGCCGTCGGCCACGCTCAACATGGTCACCAGGAAGGGCTTGTAGTCGGTGGCGACGCCCGGGTACGGAAGGGTGGCGACATCCACGCTGTGGAGCCTCTCGCTCGATGCGGCCCGCATCCCCTCGGGGCCCTGCGACACTTTCACACCGATCTCGCCCATCTTTCGAAGGACCATGTCCATGTGATCGGGGCGCCCGTCTTCGATGACGATCTCCCCCCCCGCCAGACCGACCGCCGCCAACAAGGTGGCTGCGACGACACGGTCGGGAATGACACGATGCGCAGCAACGCCGGGACGGAGTTCTTCGACACCGTCGACCTCGATGTGCGACGTCCCCGCGCCACGGATCATCGCTCCCATGTGCGTCAGGAAATCCGCGAGGTCCGACACCTCGGGTTCGCGAGCCGCGTTCTCGATCACCGTGGTCCCTTTGGCGAGGACCGCTGCCATGAGGACGTTGTCGGTTGCCGTGTGGCTCGGGTATTCGAACACGACGCGCTGACCGACGAGCCGACCCTCGGGATTTCCCGGCACGCGACCCTCGATGTTGCCGTGCACCGTCTGGAAGACCGCGCCCAGCGTCGACAGACCATGGAGATGGATGTCGATCGGACGGTTCCCGAAATCGTCGCCACCGGGGAGCGAGACCTTCGCTTGTCCTGAGCGCGCCAGCAGCGGCCCCAGCACGACGACCGAGGCGCGCATCTTCTCGACCAGTTCGTAAGGAGCTTCGGGGACGAGCGTCTCGGGGGTCTCGACGACGAGATCGCCCGGTTGGCCACCGGGCCCGTCCGGTCGCCGCACCACCCGCGCGCCGATGGCTCCGATGACCTCGGCCATGATCTCGACGTCCACGATGCGCGGAACACCCGCGAGCACGTGGCGCCCCGGAGCCAACAGGCACGCCGCCATCAGCTTGAGGGCGGAGTTCTTGGCCCCCCCGGCTCGCACCGTCCCTTGCAGCGGCTGCCCGGGGCGTACGACAAAGCGATCCATACGACCCGACCTGGTCAGACGACCGGGTTCTCAGCCCACCGGCCGAACACCGACGCCATTGCTCCCACGATCTCGCCCACCGTCGCGTAGGCGCGCACCGCGTCGAGTATGGCCGGCATGAGGTTCACATCGGCCCGGGCCGCGTCGCCAACCACCGCCGCCAGCTTGGCATCGACCTCTTGCTGGTTACGGCGTTGTTTGATCGCCGCCAACCGCTTGCGTTGGGCCTCGTCTACCTCAGGCCCGATGTGCAGCGTCGGCGGGGCGGGTTCCTCGCTCCCCTCGGTGAAGGCGTTCACCCCGACCACGACGCGCCGGCCCGTTGCCACCTTGCGCTGGAAGACGTAGGCGGCATCCGCGATCTCACCCTGGAACCAGTTGTTCTCGATCCCATGGAGGACACCTTCGAGCATCGAACCGTCGCCCCATTCGTCGAGGCGCGCGAAGATCGATTCCGCTTGGCGCTCGATCTCGTCGGTAAGCGACTCCACGAACCAGGAACCGCCCAGTGGGTCCGACACGTTGGTCACCCCGATCTCGTGCGCGATCACCTGCTGGGTACGAAGGGCGATGCGCGCCGCCTTCTCGGTGGGGAGGGCGAGTACCTCGTCCATCGAGTTCGTGTGCAGACTCTGTGTCCCGCCCAGAACGCCGGCGAGTGCCTCGAGGGCGGTTCGCACGATATTGACCTCGGGCTGCTGTGCCGTGAGCGAGACCCCTGCGGTCTGTGTGTGGAACCGCAGTTGCAACGAACGGGGGGCCGCTGCCCCGTAGCGGTTGGCCATCCAGCGTGCCCAGATGCGGCGCGCGGCGCGGTACTTGGCGATCTCCTCGAAGAAGTCGAGATGGGCGTTGAAGAAGAAGCTCAGCCGGGGAGCGAATTCGTCGACGGAGAGACCTGCAGCCAGGACGGCTTCAACGTAGGCGAAGCCGTTGGCAAGTGTGAAGGCGAGCTCCTGCGCGGCCGTGGCACCGGCCTCGCGGATGTGATAGCCGGACACCGACACGGGGTGGAATTTCGGCATCTCGCCCGCACAGAAGCGCACGACGTCCACCACGAGGCGCATCGACGGCCGCGGCGGGAAGATGTACTCCTTCTGGGCCTGGTACTCCTTGAGGATGTCGTTCTGGAGCGTCCCACCCAGGTCGCTCCGCGCCACTCCGGCCTGCTCGGCCGCGGCCACGTACATGCCCATCACGATGGGTGCGGGTGAGTTGATGGTCATCGAGGTGGTCACCGAGCCCAGGTCGATGCCGGCGAAGAGGTCCTCGGCATCGGCGAGGGTGTCCACGGCTACACCGCAACGGCCGACCTCTCCCTCGGTGAGCGGATCGTCGGAGTCGCGACCCATGAGGGTGGGAAGGTCGAACGCCACCGACAACCCATCGCTTCCCGCACGGAGGAGCTCGCGGAAGCGCACGTTGGTGTCCTCGGCGGTGCCGAACCCGGCGAACAGCCGGATCGTCCAGAGCTTGGACCGGTACATCGACGCATAAGGGCCCCGGGTGTAGGGAGGCCGGCCGGGCCAGCCGAGTCGCTCGGGTACGTGGTCCTCGGGCCAATCGTCGGGACCGTAGACGGGCTCGAGCGCGATGCCCGACATCGTCTCGAAATCGGTGTCCCGAAGGCCCGACGAGTCGTAGGCCTCCTGCCAGCGTGCCCTACCCTGGTCGAGGTCCTCGTGAGGCGGGCTGTCCATGGGCTCCAGCCTAACGGGCCGCCCCCCGCATTCTCGGATGCGACCGGACGCGCCAGGCGGTTCGGCGGGCGCACAGCGACCCGAACCTGAGCCCGCGTCAGGGAAAGGATTCTCCCGATCCAGATGCCCGGTGCGCACCGGGCGCGTTATGGTCGGGTCGTGGCGCCAAATCCCCGCGCACCAGATCGCAACCTCGCCATGGAGCTCGTCCGTGTCACCGAGGCCGCCGCGATGGCGGCGGGTCGGTGGATGGGACGGGGGGACAAAGAGGGCGCCGACGGCGCCGCGGTGCAGGCGATGCGCGTCGTCCTGCAGACGGTGGCCATGGACGGCGTGGTCGTGATCGGCGAGGGCGAGAAGGACCATGCCCCGATGCTCTACAACGGCGAGCACATCGGAGACGGGTCCCCACCGGCCACCGACATCGCCGTCGATCCCATCGACGGGACGAACCTCACGTCACTCGGGCGCGGCGGTGCCCTGGCCGTGATCGCCGTCTCGGATCGCGGCACGATGTTCAATCCGGGGCCCTGTGTCTACATGGAGAAGCTTGCGGTCGGGCCCAAAGCCGTCGGGTCGGTGGACGTACGACGATCCCCGACCGAGAACCTGGAGGCCGTGGCCAAGGCATTGGGCAAGTCCCTGCGCGACGTCACCGTCGTGATCCTCGACCGACCTCGGCACAGCGACCTCATCGAGGAGGTGCGCACGAGCGGGGCCCGTATCAAGCTGATTTCGGACGGGGACGTGGCGGGCGCGATCTCGGTGGCCTGGCCCGACTCCGGGGTCGACGTCCTCTACGGGATCGGTGGGACACCCGAAGGGGTGATCGCAGCCGCGGCCCTCAAGTGCATGGGCGGCGAGATCCAAGGACGTCTGTGCGCCCGCGACGACGACGAGCGTCGGGCCGCAGTGGCGGCCGGGTACGACTTGGACACGGTGCTCACCACCGACGATCTGGTGAAGGGCGACAATTGCTTCTTCGCCGCAACCGCGGTCACCGACGGGGAGCTCCTCCAGGGTGTGCGCTACGGCGAATACGGCGTCAACACCCAATCCCTGGTGATGCGTTCCCGGTCGGGCACGGTGCGCTTCGTGACCGCACGCCATGCGCTGCACAAGCTGCGCGAGTACAGCCAGATCGAGTTCGGTTAGCGATCGGGGCGCGGCGCTGAGCGCTACTGCGAGCCGGTACCCACTGCGCAACGCGGTTCCCGAGGAAGCGGCGCGCCTCGGGACGTTGCAGTCCCTGCACGACGCATCCACGATCCGGCAATTCGAGCGATTGGGAGTGGCTACAGGGTGGCGGTGCGCCGAGCTGGGAGCAGGTGCCGGGTCTGTGGCGCGATGGCTGTCGGACAGAGTCGGTGACTCGGGGTCGGTCACCGCGATCGACCGCGACACGGCCCTTCTCGAGGAGCTGGGGAAGCGCTCCAACGTCACCGTCGTTCAAGGCGACCTCACGACGATGTCGTTCGGATCGTCGTGCTTCAATCTCGTGCATTCGCGGATGGTGCTCATGCACGTCGATGACCCCGACACCGTCGTGGCCCACCTCGTTCCGGCGTTGGCGCCGGGTGCGGTGGTGCTTTTCGAGGAAGCCGACGGCGCGCCGTCACAGCAGGCCGCATCCAGCCCTGAGGTTCCGACCCCGTTCCGCGACGTGATGGTGCCGCTCGCGGCGGGCTGGACATGGGCACGAACCCTGGCATCACGACTCGAGTCACTAGGTTTCACCGACGTGCACGACGACGTCCGGGACGATCTGCTCACCGGGGCGTCTCCCGGGGCCGCGTTCTGGCGTCAGACCCTCGAGACCATCCGCCCGGTGGTCACCGACGCGGCCCACATGGGATCGATGGGCAGGCGAGCCGTCGACGACAGTAGCTACGACGCCATGATCGAGTTGTTGGGCGACCCCGAGTTCGCGGTCCCCTTCGCTGCCCGGCACCGGGTCTCAGCGCGCCGGCCCTGACCTTCGGCTGTGACCGCCAGCGGGTGTGGCGTCCGGCGGCTGTGGATGTCGTGGGCGGAGCGCGGTCAAGACGCCCGGGTGTCGGTCGCGCCGGCCACCTCGAGGCGGACCTCGGCACGTCGTCGGGCCGCCTCGGCCTCGGCCAGGACCGTGTCCACCTGGCCCTCGTCACTCGCGTCACCCGTTGACCTCGCCCCGGCGAGCTCTGTGACGGTCTGTGTGGCGAGGTCGAGCGCTCGCCGGGCCCGGTCGACGTCGATGTCCTCGGCGCGCTCTGCGATGGGGGCCAGAACCTTGATCCGGGCCCCGTCGACCTGGACGAAGCCGCCGTGCACGGCGGCCCGTTCCTCGGTGCCGTCCTCGTGTTGGAAGCGCACCGCCCCGGGGACGATCGCACCGATCAGCGGGGTGTGCCCCGGCATGAAGGCGGCGTCACCGCCGTCGGTGCGCAAGAAGACGGCCTGAACCTCCTCTTCGACGAGGACGCGCTCGGGGGTGATCAGACTCGCAGGGAAGGTGGCCATGGGCCGCTACTCGGCCCCTGCCTCGAGCGATCGAGCCTTCTCGAGGACGGACTCCACCCCACCCACGTTGAGGAACGCCTGCTCGGGCACGTCGTCGAGGTCCCCGTTGAGCAGGACCTCGAACGATTCCACCGTCTCCGCGATCGGCACGGTCACACCCTTCAACCCGGTGAACACCTCGCCGACGTTGAAGGGTTGCGAGAGGAAGCGCTGGATCTTGCGGGCCCGGTTCACGATGAGACGGTCCTCCTCGGACAGCTCGTCGAGGCCGAGGATGGCGATGATGTCCTGGAGCTCCCGGTAGCGCTGCAAGACACCTTGGACCCTGCGGGCCACGTCGTAGTGGCGATCGCCCACGATCTCAGGGGCCAAGATGTTCGATGTCGACGCCAACGGATCCACGGCGGGATAGATGCCCAGCGACGCGATCTGCCGGGACAGCTCAGTGGTGGCGTCGAGGTGGGTGAAGGTCGTGAACGGGGCCGGGTCGGTGTAGTCGTCGGCCGGCACGAACACCGCCTGGAGCGACGTGATCGAGCGGCCGCGCGTCGAGGTGATGCGCTCTTGGAGCTCGCCCATCTCGTCGGCCAATGTGGGTTGGTACCCCACCGCAGAGGGCATGCGGCCCAACAGGGTCGAAACCTCCGAGCCTGCCTGGACGAACCGGAAGATGTTGTCGATGAACAACAGCACGTCCTGGTTCTTCACGTCGCGGAAGTACTCGGCCATGGTGAGCGCTGCCAATCCGACCCGAAGGCGCACCCCCGGAGGCTCGTCCATCTGCCCGTACACGAGGGCGGCCTTGTCGATGACGCCCGATTCCTGCATCTCGAGCCAGAGGTCGGTCCCCTCGCGGGTGCGTTCGCCCACGCCCGCGAACACCGATACGCCACCGTGGTTGAGGGCCACCCGGTTGATCATCTCCTGGATGATCACCGTCTTTCCCACGCCCGCCCCGCCGAAGAGGCCGATCTTCCCGCCCTGGACATACGGTTCGAGCAGGTCGATCACCTTGATGCCGGTCTCGAACATCTGCGCCCGGGGCTCCAGCTGGTCGAAAGCCGGGGAGTCGCGGTGGATCTCCCACCGGTCCTCGATCGGCCCGATGTCGTCGGTGTCGAGCGATTCGCCCAGCACGTTGAAGACGTGACCGAGTGTGGCGTCGCCGACCGGGACCGCGAGGCCACGACCGAGGTTGCGGACCGCGGTGCCCCGGTGCATGCCGTCGGTGGCCTTGAGGCACACGCAGCGCACGCGCCCTTCTCCGATCTGCTGGGCAACCTCGGCGGTCACGGTCACCTTGTTCCCCTCGAGCTCGAGGTCCATCTCGACGGCCATGTTGATCTCGGGCAGCGCGTGGGGCGGAAACTCGACATCGACGACCGGCCCCGCGATCGCGACCACTCGGCCGTCGGGGCGGTGCCCGTTGTCACTGGTGGCGGGTTGGGTGGCGGTGGTTGTCATGGTGTCCTGGCTTCCTATTCGGTCTTGGCGTTGTCGGCTTGGCGAAGGGCCTCGGCCCCTCCGACGATCTCCATGATCTCGGTGGTGATGGCATCCTGCCGGGCGCGGTTCATTTCCCGAGTGAGGCTCTTGGCGAGCTCATCGGCATTCTCGGTGGCCGATGCCATGGCCCGCTGCCGCGCCGTGTGCTCGCTCGCGGCTGCTTCGAGCAGCGCGCCGAACAGGGCGGCCTCGACGTATCGCGGGACCAGCTCCACCAGCAGATCGGGGGACTCGGGCTCGAATTCAGTGTACCCCTCGCTCCGTGGCCGCTGCTCTTCGTCACCCTCTTGCCCCGTCGGTTCGGGGAGCGGGAGCACCTGTCGGGTCTCCACGACCTGGGTACCGGCGGAAAGGAACCGGGTCGAGACGATCAGCACCTGGTCGATCTCCTCGGAAAGAAACACCGGCGTGATGACCTCTGCCACCCGACGGGCATCCTCGAAGGTGGGCCGGTCGGAGAACCCCGAGAAGGACTCGTCGAGCTCCAGCCGACGGAAGCGGAAGAAGGACTGGGCCTTGCGCCCAACGCTCATGAGCCCGCATTCCACGCCGTCAGCTTGGAAGGCGCGCGCCGTTCTTTCGGCCAGGCGCAGGACATTGGCATTGTAAGCACCGCACAGGCCGCGGTCGGCCACGACCGCCAGGACCAGAACGCGCTGGGGCGACTCGGGCACCCCGAGCACCCTGCCCGCGGTCTGCCCCGCGTCGGCGGCGGCCTCGGCCAGGATCTCGGAGATCCCCTTCAGGTAGGGGCGGAACCCGGTCAGGCGATTTTGAGCCCGCACGATCTGAGACGCTGCGATCAGCTCAAAGGCATGGGTGATCTTCTTGGTCGCCTGGACGGTGCGGATCCGCCGCCGAAGGACCTTCTCTTGGCCGCCGGCCATGGATCAGTCGCCGCCGATCGAGATGAACGTGTCCTTGAACGCCTGGAGCGCGGCCTTCAGGTCCGAGTCGTCCGGCAGTGCGCCCGTGGACCGAATGTGTTCGAGGATCTCGGGGTGGCTCGAGCGCATGAACTCGAGGAGCTCGGCCTCGAAACCGCGTACATCGGCCACGGCCACGTCGTCCACCCAGCCGTTCGATCCTGCGTAGATCACGATGACCTGCTCCTCCACCGGCAACGGGGCGTTCTGCGACTGCTTCAACAGCTCGGTCAACCGGTACCCCCGGTCCAGCTGGGCCTGGGACACCTTGTCGAGCTCGGACCCGAACGTGGCGAAGGCCTCGAGCTCGCGGAACTGCGCGAGGTCGATCTTGAGTGTCCCCGCCACGGCTCGCATGGCCTTGACCTGGGCTGCGCCCCCCACTCGGGAGACCGAGATGCCCACGTTCATGGCGGGGCGGACCCCGGCGTAGAAAAGCTCGGACTCGAGGTAGATCTGGCCATCGGTGATGGAGATCACGTTGGTGGGGATATAGGCCGACACGTCGCCGCCCTTGGTCTCGATGATCGGGAGTGCCGTGAGCGATCCTCCACCCCGGGCATCGGAGAGCTTGGCGGCGCGCTCGAGCAGCCGGCTGTGGAGGTAGAACACGTCACCCGGGTACGCCTCGCGACCCGGAGGCCGACGCAGCAACAATGACATCTGCCGGTACGCCTCGGCCTGCTTCGACAGGTCGTCGTACACGATGAGGGCATGCTCGCCGTTCTCCATCCAGTGCTGGCCCATGGCACATCCCGAGTACGGGGCGATGTACTTGAAGGGGGCGGGCTCCGAGGCCGGTGCGCTCACCACGACGGTGTAGTCCATGGCGCCGTGCGCCTCGAAGGTCGCCACCGTCTGCGCCACCGACGAACCCTTTTGGCCGATGGCTACATAGATGCACTTCACCCCCAGGCCCTTCTGGTTGAGGATGGTGTCGATGGCGACCGTTGTCTTTCCGGTCTTGCGGTCGCCGATGATCAATTCGCGCTGACCGCGACCGATTGGGGTCATGGCGTCGATCGCCTTGATGCCGGTCTGGAGGGGCTCCTTCACCGGCTGGCGGGCGACGATGCCCGGTGCCTGGACCTCGAGGCGCCGCGTCTCGGTGGCGGTGATGACGCCCTTGCCGTCGATGGGCTCGCCCAGGGGGTTGACGACCCGGCCGAGGAGCCCGTCACCGACGGGCACGGAAAGGATGCGTCCGGTCGCCCGGACCAACTGCTCCTCCTCGATGTGGGCGTCGCTGCCGAGGACAACCGCCCCGACGGTGTCCTCGTCGAGGTTGAGGGCGATCCCGAGCGTGCCGTCCTCGAACTCGAGCAACTCGTTCACCGCCACCATGGGCAGGCCACTGATTCGGGCGATGCCGTCTCCCACCTCGGTGATCCGTCCTACCTGCTCTGCGGACACCTCCGGTGTGTACTCATTGACGTGTCGCTGCAGCGCGGCGGCGATCTCATCGGCATTGATGGTCAGCTCTGCCATCAGGTCTGTGCTCCTCGCGTTGCCCCCTCAAGCCTGAGGAGGTGCTCTTCCACTTGATCAAGACGGCGCTGCGCGCTCGCATCGACGAGCAGATCGCCGATGTGGATCACCGCCCCGCCGAGGATGTCGGGCGCAGCCATGACCTGCAGCTCCACGGGTTGGCTGGCCAAGCGCTCCAGGGCCTCGGCCAGGATCCGGCGCTCATCGGAATCGAGCGGGAGCCCCGTATAGACACGAGCGATACGCCACCCTCGGGCTTGCGCCGCCTGTTCGGCGAGCCAGTCGAGAGACGAGACGAGGTCACGGACTCGTCCCTGGATCGTAACGCGAGCGAGACGGAGTGTCGCGGGGCGGACTTTGCCTTCGAGCAGGTCACCCAGGATCTGCTCCCGGTTCTCGAGCGGCAGCGTCGTGTCCGAGAGGACGCTGCGCAGCGCCGGGCTCGACTCGATGATGCGGGCGAAGCGGAACAGCTCGTCTTCGATCTCTTCGAGCTCGGACGTCTCGGTGACGCCCTCGAACACGGCCCGGGAGTACCCCGCCACGAATTCGCGCCACGCGGTTCGGCTCACGATGGGCTCTTCGGCACGGAACTCTTCGGGGTCCAGATCATGCAAATGGAGGGCGAGCTCGAACAACTCGTGCAGCGTGGTCGGCAGCTCCTCCACCCGGCCGGTGTCGACGGCCCGCAGGACGATCTTCAGAGCCACGGGGTGGACGCGCGAGGTGAGCAGATCCTCGAGCACCGCTTTGCGGGCGGATGTCGGTACGGCGAAATCGGTCAGTACCACCGCCAGGTCGTTGGTACGCGACACGAGGTGCGCGACGGCATTGAGGTCATCGGCGACCTGTGCGCCGAGCTCCTCCCTGCCCACGTCGCCCAGAAGGGCGGTCGTGTAACCACGCAGCGACTGGTGCATCCGGTCAGCTCTGAGACCCGCTCGACGAGGTACCGACCGACCCGCGCAGTGCGGCGACCGCCTCGTCGATCAGCGTCCGGTGGCTAACCTCGTCGATCTCCCGACCGATAACCTGACGGGCGACGGAGATCACGAGCGCGCCCACCTTGGAGCTCACTTCGTCGACGGCTCGTTGGCGCGCCCCGGCAATCTCGGCCTCGGCTCTGGCCACGAGGCGGTCGTACTCCAGGCGTCCCCGTTCTTCGGACTGCGCGTTGATCCGATCCGCTGCCTTGTTGGCCGCCGCGATGATCTCGCGTGCTTGTCTCCGGGCTTCTTCGAGTGTCTCCTGGCGTTGATTGCTCGCCTCGGCCGCCTCGGCGCGCGCCGTTTCGGCTGCTTCGAGAGAGGTCCGGATCTCCTCCTGGCGTGCCTGCATCGCCTTGTTCAGGGGCGGCAGGATCCACTTGGCAATGACCCCGACGATGATCAGAAAGGCGATGAACTCAGCGATGAAGGTCGCGTCGGGGACGAGGAAGTTGCTGCTGCTCGAGGCTGGCATGAGCTGTCTCGTTACTTCTTGTAGAGGACGAACACGAAGAACGCCATGAAGGCGAGGTTGATGAAGTACATCGCCTCGACCAGACCGACGGTGATGAAAAGGTAGAGCCGCGCCTTGGCTTCGACCTCCGGTTGACGCGCCACCGCGGCGATTGTCTGGCTCCCGGCGAGACCGTCACCGATCGCTGCGCCGACGGCGCCGCCGGCCAGTGCCAAGCCTCCACCGACCATCGCGCCCGCCAACTGAACTGCCTGACTCGTTACTGGACCGTTTGCGGCCATTGCTCCTCCTTGATTGCAGGGGTTGTTCCGGCACGTGGAATCCGGTTGCTAATGCTCGGCATCCACGGTCGTCGCCATGCCGTAGTAGACGATCGTCAGCAAGGCGAAGATGAAAGCCTGGATGAATCCGATGAACATGTCGAACAACTTCCAGGCCACGTCGGCCACGGGCACGATGAACACCGGCAGCAGTGCCGCGATGAGCAACAGCATCAGCGTGCCTGCGAACAGGTTCCCGAAGAGCCGGAGCGCAAGAGTGATCGGTTTGGTGATCTCCTCGATCACGTTGATCGGAAAGAAGAACGGAAAGGGTTGAAAGTAATGCTTGACGTATCCGCGCAGGCCTCGAGCACGGATCGATGCGGTGTGGACGATCACGATGACGATCAACGCCATCGCGTAGGTGAGATTGACGTTGGCCGTGGGTGAGGGCAGGTACTCGGTGCCTCCCCGAGGCGAGCTCGGGATCACTTCGAGCCAGTTCGCGGTCAGGATGAACAGGAACAGAGCCAGGGCGAGGGGCACGATGCGTTTGCCAGCGGGCCCTACCGTCGAGTCGACCAGCTGGTTCACCTGGTCGACTGTCGTCTCGAAGAACAGCTGCAACCTGCCCGGCACGCCCGACGTGGCTTGGCGGGCCGCCAGGAGACCGAATCCGATCACAATGACGCCTGCGATCAGCGTCGACCACACGACGTCGAGCTCGATCGAAAGCCCGAACACCTTGCGGTTCACATGGTTCGAGATATTGATGTTCCCGCTAGCGAGCAAGTGTACAGCACCGATCACCGGTGTGATACCCCCCGGAAGACGGCCGTGATCATGCTGGACAGGAAGGCCGCTTGGTACAGCACCAGACCCAGAAGAGCGCCGAAGCCCATGGGGGTGACGAGGAACAACAGCGCAAGGACGACTGCTGTCGTGATGCCGAGCCGACCGAGTGTGCGCGCCGCCAGCGGGCGGCGGGCCGCCTTGCCGTCGGCCAGGTGCTTCAGGCGGGCCACCGATGAGTCAACCCAATGTGTGTTGAGCGCACCGAGACTGAGTCCCACAGCGATGCCGAGCCCGGCGACGGGGTATCCGACCAAGGGCGCGACCACGAATCCGACAACGGCCATCGCCACGGCGGTGATGCGCGTCCGGCGCAGAGCGCGGCCGAGACGCAGCGCGTCGAGGTCGGCGAACTCCTCAAGCATCGGAACCGTCTGATGCGGGACGGATCGGGGCGGCTACAGGAACTTCTTGATCTCCACGTACGCGGTCACCACGGCGAACACGACACCCACCACGAGACCCAACAAGCTGAACAGCGGCGACCGATGCGTGATCCCGTCGAGGTACAGACCGAGGACCACCCCCCCCGCCACACAGAGCGCGATCGAGATCCCGAGGCCGGCCAAGGTGAAGAGGCTGGGAGACGGTTTGTCGTCCACGACACTCGAGTCGGCGCGCGCCGCTCAGGGCGAAGATGTCGTCGTGCATCGCCGGGGCCCCCCCGAGTTCACTCGGCGTGCCCGGCGGCGGGGCCGGCTGCAACCATGGGCGGCGTCCTATCACGGGCACCGACAGGGAGCGGGAAACGCACACCACAATCTTCGCATCCGTCCCTGGAGCGCGGCAAAACGAGCCTGAACCAGCGACTATTTGCGCTCTGCAAGAGATCCCGGAGCCACCGGGGGCACCTCGCCGAGGAGCGTCGGTGTCGGTGTCGGCGCGTCCCGGGTGGCGCCGTCACCGGACCCGATCCCGTCTTCCGCCGCACCCGCCGATGCCGGTGCTGTCGCGTCCAGCGCGATTGCCCCTGGCCCGAGCCGGGCCGGATCGGGCCGAACGGAGGAAGCTCGCGACGGTTCCGAATGCACGCCATTTCCGTTGACCGAGTCCTTGCGCAGTCCGGGGTGGAACAGCGTGTAGAGCGCGAGCCCGAGGACGATGACGCCGAACGGGATGACGGCGTTGCCCTTGCTTTCGAACAGTGGGTACAACAAGAACGCGGACAACACCGCCGTCCAAGCCCACAAGATTGCGACCGTGCGTCTCGGACCGTGGCCCAGACGCAGGAGCCGGTGGTGCACGTGGTTCATATCGCGGGTGTGGAACCCGGTTCCCTTGGCCGTCCGGCGGATGAAGGCGAACGCCATGTCGGCGATGGGCACACCCAGGATGAAGACGGGGATGAAGAGCGGAGCGAAGAAGAAGTACGTCTGGCCGCTCACATCGGGTGTCCGACCGCCGATCAACATGGTCGAAGCCGCGAGGAGGAGGCCAAGGAAGAGGGATCCGGCATCCCCCATGAATGCTCGGGCCGGGTGCAGGTTGTGGGGAAGGAAGCCGATGCACACACCGAAGGCCACCACTGCGATCAACGGTCCGAGGTTGTCGGGGGGGAGCACTCCGACGAACACCAGGCGCAGTCCGTAGATGGCCAGGGCCCCCGATGCGATGGCGACGATGCCGGTCGCAAGTCCGTCGAGGCCGTCGATCAGGTTGACGGCGTTGGAAATGACGATGACCCAGAGCGCCGTGAGAAGCGGCGTCACGTCGGGGGAAAGAACATAAAAGCCGAAGAAGGGGATCTTGAACTGGAACATCGTGACGCCGAGGAACACGAGCACCATGGCTGCCAGTACCTGGCCGGCCATCTTCGCGGGGGCCGACATCTCACGGACGTCGTCGATGAACCCGACGGCGAAGATCACCGCCGCGCCCAGCACCAAGCCGATGGGCTCGGACGATCCGGCGAAGAGCCCGTGCAGCTGCTTCAACTGCGATGCGACCAAGACGGCCACCAAGAAGGCCAGGAACATGGCGACGCCACCCCCGTAGGGGGTGACCCGGTCGTGCACACGGAGCTCGTCGGGCTCGACCACGAAACCGGCGCGGCTGGCCAGCGCGCGGATCGGGAACATCGCCGCGAAGGTGCCCACGGCGGCGACCACCGCCACCACGACGTAGGCCCCGAGAGGGGGCACGGCCTCAGCTGCCTCCGGTTGGGCTACCCGGCACAGCGCGTCTGTTGAGCTGCGGGTACGGGGGGAACGCGCCGCACAGCTCGAACACCTCGCCCCGCACCTCGCCAAGGGCGGCCTCATCCCCCCGCTCTCGTAGCGCACGACCGATCAACGCGGCGACGCGAGCCATCTCACCGGGCCCCATGCCCGCTGTCGTCTGCGCCGCAGTTCCGAGCCGGAGCCCCGAGGTCACAAAGGGCGAGCGAGGATCGCCTGGGATGGTGTTGCGGTTGAGAGTGATCCCGGCGCGGTCGAGGACCTCCTGGGCCTGTTTGCCGGTGAGCTCGGCGTCAAAGGGCCGAAGGTCGACCAGGATGAGATGGTTGTCCGTCCCCCCCGAAACGAGCCTGAACCCCTCGCCCGCGAGGCCGGCGGCCAGAACACGCGCGTTCACGACCACTCTTGTCGCGTAGTCCGCGAACGCGGGCTGCGAAGCCTCTCGGAACGCCACCGCCTTGGCCGCGATGACATGCTCCAAGGGACCGCCTTGAAGGCCTGGGAAGACAGCCGAGTCGATCGCCTTGGCGAGCCTTTGATCGCACAGGATCGCCCCGCCACGCGGTCCGCGCAGCGTCTTGTGGGTGGTGAGCGTCACCACGTCCGCCACACCGACAGGATTGGGGTGGACCCCGCCGGCGACGAGGCCGGCGGGATGAGCGATGTCGAACATGAGCTGGGCGCCGACGGCATCGGCGATCTCCCGGAACGGTTGGGCATCGATGAGGCGTGGGTAGGCAGTCGCACCCGCGACGATCAGCTTGGGACGCTCGCGTTTGGCGACATCGGCCACCTCATCAAAGTCGATGGTCTCGCCCGGTGCGTCGGGATCGCCCGACGCCGGTGTCACGCCGTAGGCGACGAAGTGCCAGATCTTGCTCGTGATGCTCGCCGGGGAGCCGTGCGTGAGATGACCACCGTGGTCGAGGCTCATGGCGAGGACAGTGTCCCCGGGCTCGAGCAGTGCCTGGTACACCGCCAGATTGGCCGTGGCGCCGGCGTGCGGCTGCACGTTGGCGTGCTCGGCCCCGAAAAGGGCCTTCGCCCTGTCTCGAGCGAGGTCCTCCACCTCGTCGATCACCTGGTTCCCGCCGTAGTAGCGACGACCGGGATAGCCCTCGGAGTACTTGTTCGTGAGCACCGAACCCGACGCTGCCAACACTGCCGTTGAGGTGAAGTTCTCCGATGCGATCAGCTGCAGGGTCGTCGACTGCCGATCGATCTCGGCACCGAGCAGTGCGACGATCTCGGGGTCGTCGACAAGCCACTCGTCGAACGGGGACGACGCCCGGCCGGCACCGTCACTTCCATGGGTCATCTCGGTCCTCTCTCGCCTCTGGCCGGTCGGCTCAATTCGCCTCGAGCATGGCGATCTCCTCGATACGGTGGTCGTGCCGACCGCCGACCGGCACGGTCGACAGGAACGTGTCGATGGCGTCCTTGGCGATCTCGTGCCCGATCATCCGTCCGCCCATGCACACCACGTTGGCATGGTTGTGAGCTCGAGCCAGACGCGCCGTAGTCACGTCATGGACCACCGCGGCCCGCACGCCCTGGACCTTGTTAGCCGCGATGGAGATGCCGATTCCGGTTCCACACGCGCACAGACCGAGCTCGGCCCGGCCATGGGCCACCGCGAGTCCCACCGCCGCCCCGAATTCGGGGTAGTCAACCTCGCGCTCGGAGTCGGTCCCGAGATCCTCGATGTCGTGGCCCTGCTCCGCCAGGTGGGCCGACAGGAATTGCTTCAGGACGTAGCCGGCGTGGTCGGAGCCGACCGCGATGCGCATAGTCGAAGCATACCGATGCCCTCGCGCCGGCCAGGGGGCTCCCCGAACCAAACGGTACGCTCGGCGGCCGTGGCCCTCGACCCTCGCACACCGGTCCTGGTGGGAGTGGGCCAGGTCAACCAGCGACCGGACCCCGGCGTGGTGAGGGCCGACCGGGCCGAACCAGTGGAGCTCATGACCCGGGCGTTGCGGGCGGCGGGCGAGGACGCTGCGGGCACGGCCGGAGGTCAGAGTCTCCTGTCCCGTGCGCAGTCGCTCTGTGTGATCCTGCCGTTGAGCTGGCGATACGTGAACCCCGGCGTACTCGTGTCGCAGCGCCTCGGGATCGAGCCCGCCGAACTCGCCCTTACCGCGATCGGGGGAAACAGTCCGCAGACCGTGGTGAACCGCACCGCGCTCGAGATCGGCGCCGGGAAGCTCGACGTCGCTCTCGTCACCGGGGCCGAGAGCACCTACACGCGGTTGGCAGCCCGGCGCGACCCCGAGCGCCCGGTGCTCCCATGGACTACGCAGCCCGAGGACACGCCACGTCCGCTCCTGCTCGGCACCGAACGGGGGCCCGTGACCGAGATCGAAGAGGCCCGCGGGCTCGATCGACCTCTGCGGGTGTTCCCGCTGTTCGAGAACGCACTGCGCTACGCGTCAGGTGCGACGATCGACGAGCACCAGCACCGGGTATCGGAGCTCTGGTCGGGCTTCTCCTCCGTGGCGGCGACGAACCCGGACGCGTGGTCGCGACACACCCGCACGGCGGCGGAGATCCAATCGACAGGGCCTGCCAACCGCATGGTGTCGTTCCCGTACCCGAAACTGATGAACGCCAACAACCAGGTCGACCAGGGTGCCGCGCTCATCTTGTGCTCGGTGCGGGCGGCCCGCCAGGCCGGGGTCCCCGAGGATCAGTGGGTCTTCCCGGTCTCCGGCACCGACGCGCAGGACCACTGGTTCCTCACCGATCGACAGGACCTCCGGTCGTCGCCGGCCATCCGCATCGCGGGCAGCCGGGCACTGTCACTCGCCGGGGTGGGGATCGACGACGTGGCCCATCTCGATCTGTACTCGTGCTTCCCCTCCGCCGTGCAGATAGCGGCACACGAGCTCGGACTGTCCCTCGATGATCGGAGCAGGCCTCTCACCGTCACCGGAGGCCTGGGCTTCGCCGGTGGACCGGGCAACAACTACGTCAGCCACTCCATCGCCACGATGACCCGACGACTGCGCGCCGACCCCGGGGCCATGGGGCTCGTCACAGGCCTGGGCTGGTACAGCACAAAGCACGCCGTCGGGATGTGGTCGACCACACCGCCGCGACACGGATTCCGTCACGAGATCCCCCAGGCCGCGGTGGACGCGCTCCCCCGCTGCGGCCCGGCGACGGACTACGAGGGCGATGCCACGGTCGAGACCTATACCGTCGTCCACGATCGCCACGGGCAGCCCGAGCTCGCCATCTTGGCCCTCCTCACCCCCGACGAACGCAGGACCTGGGGAGACACCTCCGACCACGACGACATGCTCGGCCTGATGGAGGAGGAGGGCTGCGGGCGCAAGGCACGCCTTGTCGGAGACGGGCGGGTCGAGCTTCGATGACACTGACTCACGACAATCAGGAGAACCCCGCATGAGCGAACCCACGAGCAACTCCGCGAGCAGGTCCACGAGTGAACCGATCGAGGCAACGACCACGATCGGAGCACCACCAGGTGAGGTCTACGCCCTCGTCGCGGACCTCACCCGCATGGGCGAGTGGAGCCCGGAGACCACAGGGATCACGTGGCTCGGTGGCGCCACCGAGCCACGCCCCGGGGCGCGCTTTCGAGGAGCAAACCGGCATGGCAAGCACCGGTGGAGCACGACCTGCACGGTCGTTGCGGCCGAACCCGGCCGGGAGCTGAGCTGGAAGTCGTCGTTGTTCGGACGACCCGTGGCGTTGTGGCGCTACAGCTTCGAACCCGATGGCCAGGGTGGGACGAGGGTGACCGAGACGACCGAGGACCAGCGACGCGCCGTCTTCCGGGCACTAGGCGGCATGGCAAGTGGTGTCAGCGACCGCAAGAGCCACAACGCCGAATCGATGCGCGTCACCCTGGAGCGCATCAAGGCCGCGGCGGAGGCACGATCCGGCTAGATGTCATCCACGCCGCTCAGATCGACTCCAGCGGCGAGCAGCTGAGCCTCGAGCAGGGACCAGTCGTAGTAGTCGCGCCACGAGGTGATGCGCCCTGCGTCGTCGAACTCGAAGATGCCGGCGACCGGGACGGCCATGGGAGTGTCGTTGATCACGAACCTGTCCACGCGTTCGGTGAAGACCGTGTCACCCACCACCTCGAGCCTCTTGAACTCGAAAGAGAAGTCCGAGGCGAAACCTGTTTGAAGCTCGAAGACCGGGCGGATCTCGTCGGGGCCCTTCGCCGCGTCGCGGTTCGCCTCGCTCCAGGTGCCGTCGGGAGCGAAGAAGCTCGTGAGCCGGCCGGGATCGCGCTCGACCCAAGCCCCGAAGAAGGCACGCACCGTTGCCTCGTGGTCTACCGGCATGTGTTGTCCCTTTCGCTCGGGTCCGTCCTTGGCGCGTCCGGACCTCGAAGAACGTGAGCCTGCCACAATCGAGAGAGTCGACACCATCGGCGCTCAGCATGGGAAGTGTCAGTCCATTTCGGCCGAGGACACGACAGCCGACCAAGGCACAGCGCCCTCCCGCAGGCACTCGAGGGTGTTGCCGAGCACGGAGACCACCGTCGATGGGGCGCCGTCACAGCGCCCCCCGTCGACCACAACCATCGTCGAGCCGAATGCCCGAGCGACAGCGGGTGCATCGGTGCACGGCGGTTCGCCGTGCACGTTCGCGCTCGTCGTGGCGAGCGCGCAGAATTCGTCGCACAGTGCGCGTGCCACAGGATGATCAGGAAGCCGCAGTCCGATCGTGTCCCCGTGGGCTCCGAGAGCCCAGTCGAGACCGTCACGACGGGGAACCACGATGGTCAGAGGACCGGGCCAGAACGCATGGGCGAGGCGTCGTGCCGGCGCCGGCAAGCCCACAGGGCCCGCCAGGAATTCGGCCTGGTCGATGGACGCAACCAGAACGGGCAGGTCGAGGGAATCGGGTCGGAGTTTGAGTGAGAACAGGGCGTCGGTCGCGCCTCGTCGAGTCGGGTCGACCGCGAGGCCGTACACGGTGTCGGTGGGGATCGCCACCACCTCCCCTGCTCGGAGTGCAATCGCCGCCGCGTCGAGTCGTTGCTCCATACGTGATCCGAGTGACCGAGGCGATCGAGGCGATCGAGGCGATCGAGGCGATCGAGGCGATCGATCAGTCACGATCGGGGGTTCGGGACGTCCGTGCGATGAGCATGCGCGGCCGACCGGACAGATCGGGGCGGACCTCCGGACTCGCGTACCCGCGCCGGGTTGCCATCTCCATCACAACGGTCTTCTGCCCCGGAGCGATCTCGATGACAAGACATCCGCCCGGGGCGAGCCATCGGGACGCGTGCTGAATGAGCACCTCGACGGCCTCGAGGCCAGTCGGGCCCGGGACGAGAGCCGCGGTTGGTTCGTGGTCGCGAATGACGGGGTCGAGTCCGTCCCACTCGGCCGCCGAGACATACGGGGGGTTGGACACGATCAGGCGCAACCGCCCGCAGAGAACGGGCGGGAGGGCGTCGAACCACGAACCCTGTGCCTTTCGCACGCGGGTTGCGGCGGCAGGCGCACGCTCACCCAACGCGTGCAGGTTCCGGGTGAACATCTCGAGGGCGTCGGCCGAGGCGTCCGTCGCCCATACCTCGAGCCGAGCGCGCCGATCGAACTCACAGGCCAGCGACAGCGCGATCGCTCCGGAACCGGTGCCCAGGTCGGCGACCACGAGCTCGGAACCCTCTAGCCCCTCACGCCCGAGCAGGGCTTGGAGCGACAGCTCGTCGAGTGCGGCCGCGACAACCTGCTCGGTCTCGGGTCGCGGGATCAGCACTCGCCGATCGACCTGGAGCTCGAGCGTCCTGAATGCCCACGAGCCGAGCACGTACTGCAAGGGCTCGCCGGCGAGCCGCCTGGCGACCAGGTGCCTCACCGAATCCGATGTATGCGCCGTCACCGCGGTGTCTTGTCGGAGCGCCAGCTCCCCGACACGCACGGATGCGGCGCTCGCCACGATCCATCGCGCCTCGGATGCAGAGCCTAAGGCGGCAATCGTCGAGGTCAGGAGGTCACTTAGGCGCGGCGTCGACACAGAGGTACCGGCCGGTGTCATGAGCGTTCGACGATTGCCAACCACGTCATACCCGGCGTCGCTCGTCGGCAATCAGGGCGTCAACGATCTCGTCGAGATCCCCCTCGAGCACGCGGTCGAGCTTGTGGAGGGTGAGCTTGACGCGATGGTCGGTCACGCGGTTCTCCTTGAAGTTGTAGGTCCGGATCTTCTCGGACCGACTTCCCCCTCCGACCTGGCTGCGGCGCTGCTCGGACTGCTCGGCGGCGACGCGGTCCTGCTCCATCTTGAGCAACCGGGCTCGCAGCACCTGCAGGGCACGGGCGCGGTTCTGGATCTGGCTCTTCTCGTCCTGCATAGAGACCACGATTCCCGTCGGGACATGCGTCAGGCGCACCGCCGAGTCGGTCGTGTTGACCGACTGGCCGCCAGGACCCGTGGACCGGAACACATCCACCCGAAGATCGGCCGGGTCGATCGAGACATCGACTTCGTCAGCTTCAGGAAGGACGATTACGGTCGCGGCCGAAGTGTGGATACGACCCTGGGACTCGGTCACCGGGACACGCTGCACGCGATGTGTCCCGCCCTCGTGCCGCAGACGCGCCCAGGCGTCGGGCCCCTTCACCATGAACGTGATCTCGTTTAGGCCGTCCCGGTCGGACGGGTCCGAGGACAGGACCTCGAGACGCCACCCGTGCTGCTCCGCGTAACGCCGGTACATCTCGAAGAGATCCTTGGCGAACAGGTTGGCTTCTTCACCACCCTCGGCGCCCCGGATCTCGATGATCACGTTGCGTCCGAGGTTGGGGTCCTTGGGCAGCAGGAGGAGGCTGAGCTGCTCTTCGAGTTCAGCGATATCCTTCGCAGCCCGATCGATCTCGGCGTTCACCACGTCGCGATCGTCGCCCGAAGCTTCGGTCAGCATCTGACGAGCTGTCGTCATGTTGTCTTCGGCTTGGCTCAGCTGCCGCGCTACGGTGAGAACCGCCTCGAGATCCTTGAAGCGTCGGGACGCGTCGCGTAGGCGAGCTTGATCCGCTACGACCGCCGGGTCACTGAGGGACTCGAGTACCTCTTGGTACTCCTGCTCCCACGCATCGAGGCGTTCCCGGTCCATGACACCAGGGTACCGACGTGCCCACGGGCCCCCACCGCCTTCGGCCGGGGTGATCGACTCGGTCGATCAGATGCCCCAAGGGCAGGCTCAGGCGCGCTTGGCCTTCGAGCGAGAGCCACGCTGCCCATAGCGGCGCTGGAATCGCTCGACCCGTCCACCGGAGTCGACCAGCTTCTGCTTCCCTGTGAAGAACGGGTGGCACTCGTTGCACAACTCGACATGGAGCTCAGCTTTGGTGGAGCGGGTCGCGAACGTGTTCCCGCATGAGCAGCGCACGGTTGCGTCTACGTACGAGGGATGGATGTCAGCCTTCATGGTTCCTCCATTGTACCGGTGCCGCCGTGGGACTGGCCCGGCCGGTGAAGCGCTCATCGGCCCAGCTCTTGGTCGGCCGACTGTGCCGCGGACGGCCCGACAGGTACTCAGACCGGGGGGGCGGGGCCCTTGGCTATCTCTGCCAGGAATTCGTCGTTGCTCTTGGTACTCCGGATCTTGTCCATGAGCAGCTCGAGCCCAGCTGCCGCGCTCCCGTCCGCCGCCAGAGCATTGAGCACTCGCCTTAGCTTCCAGACCTGCTGGAGCTGCCCGCGCTCGAAGAGGAGCTCTTCGTGGCGGGTGGAACTGGCATTGACGTCGATCGACGGGTACAGGCGCCGCTCCGCCAGACGCCGATCGAGGCGGAGCTCCATGTTGCCGGTGCCCTTGAACTCCTCGAAGATCACCTCGTCCATCTTCGAGCCCGTCTCCACCAGCGCAGTGGCCAGAATGGTGAGAGACCCGCCCTCCTCGATGTTGCGTGCTGCACCGAAGAACCGCTTCGGAGGGTACAGAGCACCGGAGTCGACGCCACCGGACATGATGCGGCCGCTGGCCGGCTGGGCCAGGTTGTAGGCCCGTGCAAGCCGGGTGATCCCGTCGAGCACGATGACGACGTCCCGGCCCAGTTCGACGAGGCGCTTGGCCCGATCGATCGTCAGCTCGGCGATGGCGGTGTGCTCATCGGACGGCCGGTCGAAGGTAGAAGCGACCACTTCGCCCTTGACCGAACGACGCATGTCGGTGACTTCCTCGGGTCGCTCGTCGACCAGAAGGACGATGAGGTGGACCTCGGGGTTGTTCGCTTCGATCGAGTGGGCGATCTGCTTCAGGATCGTCGTCTTCCCGGCCTTGGGAGGCGAGACGATCATCCCCCGCTGACCCTTGCCGATCGGCGAGAGCAGGTCGATGATCCGAGTAGTCACCTCGGCCGCACCGGTGGTCTCGAGACGAAGCTTCTCGTCGGGGAAGAGCGGGGTGAGGTCCTCGAATCGAGGACGGCTCCGAGCTTCGTCCGGTGCCAGTCCACACACTGAGTCGATGCGGATCAGCGCAGGGAACTTTTCGTTCGACGCGGCCGGACGACAGGCACCTTCGACGAAGTCCCCTCGACGCAGCGCGAATCGGCGCGCTTGGCTGATCGAGATGTA
>Ga0209415_10003049_pt1 | contig 31215 bp, 27 predicted proteins | sample PeaSoiSIISIP2007_FD_187696 | JGI IMG/M metagenome (GOLD analysis project Ga0209415, IMG submission 187696) | Peat soil microbial communities from Weissenstadt, Germany - SII-SIP-2007 (SPAdes) (version 2) | ecosystem: Environmental > Terrestrial > Soil > Wetlands > Peat | place: Germany... | reverse complement strand
CCAAGGGCCGCAACGTTGTCATTGAAAAGAAATTCGGTTCGCCGACCATCACCAAGGACGGCGTCACCGTTGCCAAGGAAATCGAACTGAAGGACGCTCTCGAGAACATGGGCGCACAGATGGTGCGTGAAGTGGCCTCGAAGACTTCCGACGTAGCCGGCGACGGCACCACCACTGCCACCGTTCTGGCCCAGGCAATCTATCGCGAAGGCGTAAAAACCGTCGCGGCCGGCGCTAACCCGATGGCCATGAAACGCGGCATCGAAAAAGCCATCGACACGATCTGTGGCCCGATCGACAAGAAGACCGGCGAGCGCGGCAAGGGCGAACTCGACAAGTTCTCCAAGCCCGTAACCGGTGAAATGATCAGCGCCGTTGGGACCATCTCGGCCAACAACGATGAAACCATCGGACACATCATTGCCGAAGCCATGAAGAAAGTCGGCAAGGATGGCGTCATCACGGTGGAAGAGTCGAAGACGCTCGAGACCCAGCTGGAAGTGGTCGAAGGTATGCAATTCGACCGCGGCTATCTGTCACCTTACTTCGTCACCGATCCCGAGCGCATGGAAGTTGCCCTCGAGAACGCCTACATCCTGATCAACGAGAAGAAAATCTCCAGCATGAAGGATCTGCTCCCGTTGCTCGAGCAGATTGCCAAGGGCGGCAAGCCGTTGGTCATCATCGCTGAGGACGTGGAAGGCGAAGCGCTGGCCACTCTCGTGGTCAACAAGCTGCGTGGCACGCTGCAAGTCGCGGCCGTCAAGGCCCCCGGCTTCGGCGATCGCCGCAAGGCCATGCTGCAGGATATCGCTATCCTCACCGGCGGCAAGGCCATCACCGAAGATCTCGGCATCAAGCTCGAGAACGTGCAGGTCGGCGATCTCGGCCAGGCCAAGAAGATCACGATTGACAAGGACAACACCACGGTGGTCGAAGGCAAGGGCAAGCACGCCGAAATCGAAGGCCGCGTGAAAGAAATTCGCAGCCAGATTGACAAGACCACCAGCGACTACGACCGCGAGAAACTGCAGGAGCGGCTGGCGAAGCTGGTCGGTGGCGTGGCCGTCATTAAAGTCGGCGCCGCAACCGAAACCGAAATGAAGGAAAAGAAAGCCCGTGTGGAAGACGCGATGCACGCGACGCGCGCGGCCGTGGAAGAAGGCATTGTCCCCGGCGGCGGAGTCGCGCTGGCCCGTTGCGCCGCAACGCTCGACAAGCTGAAGGCTGAAGGCGACGAGCAGACCGGCATCAACATCGTGAAGCGCGCCATCACCGAACCGCTGCGCCAGATCGTCGAGAACGCCGGCGAAGAAGGTGCAGTGATCCTCGGCAAGGTGCTCGAGTCGAAGGACTCGAACTACGGCTTCAACGCCTTCTCCAACGAGTACGAAGATCTGGTCAAAGCCGGAGTGCTCGACCCCACCAAGGTCGTGCGCACCGCCCTGCAGAACGCCGGATCCATCGCGTCCCTGATGCTCACCACCGAAGCCCTGGTAGCGGAGATTCCGGAAAAGAAGGAAGCTCCAATGCCGGGTGGACATGGCGGCGGCATGGGGGACATGTACTAAGAACAGCTTTTAGCTATTAGCTCTTAGCTTTTAGCTGGAGGGTGTGGAACTAGATTGTGTGTCGCGGGCGCCCTCGCCCGCGACAAGGGGGACGGGCACTTCGCCCGTCCCTTTCTTCTTTGTCACCCCTGTCTGTGTTGTCATCCTGAGTGAGGTCGTTCTTCAGGAAAACCTGGGACGGAAAACCTGGGAAAACCTGGGGACGAAAACCTGGGACGAAAACCTGGGGACAGGAAGCTGTGAAGAAATTGTTTTTTCGGGCAACCGACCGAGCCCAGTTGCGTGAAGTGCTTTTGCCTTCCGACATTACTCGCGTCCACCCACTTTCCGGCCCCGTTGAATGTCCTACGCTGGGAGTATTTGGAGTGTCCGTTTTAGGCCGAACCATCTCGTCAGGTTGTAACTTAGGCAAGCCCAAGTCGCTTCCATGGCTACTTTCACGCGACCTCTGCAGCGAAACTGCCTTAGGCCGCAGCGCTCTTTAATCCAGGCATGCGGGAACTCGGCGATCTGCGAGCGTCGCGCGTAGATTTGTTTTGCTTCCTCCGTGGCCATCTTCTGTTTGAACGCGGTCGTCGCCGATGGTTCTTGCAGGCGCGTGATCGAGCGCCGCCAATCTGGCCGCGCCTGTTGCGGCGCGCATTTGTCGCGCAGCGGGCAGTGGGGGCATGCCTTCTTCGGTGCGCGGTAAACGTGGGTGCGCACACCGTTGTCACGATTCATGAGCGCATGGTGGGTGAGCGTTTGTCCGGCCGGACAGGTAAATCTGTCCTGTGCGGCATCGTAAGGAAACGCGCTGGCCAGGAACTCGGAGTGCCGGCCCTGCGCATCGCGCTCCACCGCCCGCCAACTGTCCTGCCAAGATCCGTAAAAGTCCACTCCGTGCTCGGCGGCTGCCTGCACCGTGGCGTGGTTGGTATAGTCGCCGTCGGCCACGATCTGTTTGGGCTTGCGTCCCAGCGTCGTTGCGCAACGTTCCAGTGCTGGCTTCATCTGCCGGTAGTCGATGGCATCGGTCGTGGCCTCGACGTTCACTACGATCCCGTGTTTCGTGTCGGTAAGCAGTTGCACGTTGTAACTGGGAACGGTACCCCCTTCGCCGTTGCGCATCACGTGCGCCTCGGGATCACTGCTGGAGGCGCGTGCCACGTACCCGTCGCGCTCGTGTTTTTTTTCCTGCTGCAGGCGCTCGACCTCCCGCACCGCCGATTCCAGTCGACTGACTCGTTGCCGTGCGGCACGTCGTTGCGCCGCTGCCCGCCGACTCGCGCTCTTCTCTTCTGCCTCCGGCTGCGCGTTCAGCCATCGCACCTGTTCGCGCGCCAACTCCAAGTGCGCTGCCAGCTTCTCTTTGCGCCGGAAGCTGTTGCCGCCCGCGTTCGCCTTGATCTTGGTCCCATCCAGGGTTACGCGTTCCAACGTAATCAGACCCTCGGCGCTCATCATGCCCAACACTTGCACGAACAGATCGTCCAGCGCCGCTTTATGATCGGAACGGAAACCCGACAGCGTCCGGTGGCTGATCGTCTGCAACCCGCATAGCCACTGGCAACCCGGCTCGTACTCGCACTGCCGCGCCAACTCGCGCGCCGAACTCACGCCACGGCTGTAAGCGTAAATCCACAAGCTGATCAGCAACTGCGGATCGGTGTGTTCCCGCCCCGCGCGCCCTTCCACCGCCTCGATCTGCGCGTGATAGAGGCTTAGGTCCAGACGGCCGATCAACTGCCAGATCAGCCGCGCGCTATGATCTTCGTCGATTAACTGTTCGACGTCGATGCTGCGCAGCACAAGTTGTTGTCGATTGATGGAGGCAAGTCGCGGTTCAGCCGGCACCCCGTGGTCGCTCACATCCGCAGTCTACCCAGCTTGGATAATTTCGCAATGCCGTTGTTGGATCGATACGCGATTTCTTCACAGCTTCCAGACGGGACGTTCCCCGGTTTCTCCGTGGATTTCTCAGGGGCTGAAGCCCGAATCATTTTGAGGGACCGGACGGCGCGGCTTGAAGCCGCGCCCTTTCAAAACCGGTGCAGCAAAAAGGATGGGGCACCCGCGCAGCGGGCTCCTAACTGACTCCCTTTTTCGGGTTCCAGGAGCCCTGCAACTTGCGGACATAGACGATCTGGCCGACGTGGTAGGCATTGTGAGTGCAGATATTGGCAATGGTCGGCGCCCACTGGGCCAGCTTTTGATCGTCGGCGGATTCGACCAGCTTTTCCAGGTCGGTCATTACCTGGTCCAGCTGCTGGACGGTATCGTTCCATTGTTTGGTGTCAAACTTTTCGAAGGTTTCGTCATTGTTGCCACTGTATTGGGCCTTGGCCTCGCCTTTAAAGTTGGCCAGGCTGCGGCGGTTCCAGAACAGCAAGTGGTAGGTCAGCTGGCCGGCAGAGTGGCCTCCGGCGGGGGGCTGCCAGCTCGCTTGTTCGGCGGTGAGTCCCTCGACCGCAACCTTGATGGGCACAAACCAGTCTGCCTCGGTGTGGGTGGTGTGCAACTCGTGGAGCAGCAGGCTGCGCAAGGTCGCCGGCGGCTGCTGATTTTGCGAGTAGCAGGGAAGAGAAAGCAGCAGAACTAGAAACGAAAGTACAAGCGTGACTCTGTGCTTCATCGAGGTTGCTCCTTGGGTTACTTTGCTTGGTTCGTCAGCAGGGCAGACTGCTGTGGAAGTAGACGCGTGGCGTGGATCGCCGGTAGCAGCACAAGGTTAACACGGGTCCGCTATTTGCCGACTCCAAAACCTTGGCCGATCCATTAACATCTTCGCGTGGCTATTTTTACTCCTGAGGAACGTGAGCGCCTCCGCGAGGAGCTCGTTTCCGCCGCTCAAAGCGACCCCAACCTCTGCGGTGCGGCGCACGCGGGTTCGGCGGCAGCGTCCCGGCTCGATCGCTGGTCCGACATTGATCTGGCGCTTTGCCTCAAGCCGGCCGCTGCTCACGAGCAAGTCGTCGCCGAATGGACCGACCGTCTTTATCACCGCCACGGCGCGGTCGCTCATGTGGACGTCATGCGTGGCGCGACGCTGTTTCGCGTATTCCTGCTGAAAAACACGTTGCAGGTGGATGTTGCTTTCTGGCGCGCGGAAGACTTCGCCGCGATCGGGCCGAACTTCCGGCTGATATACGGCGAGGCGAAGCCACCGCGCCCCGCGCCGCAACCGAATCCCGGGGCTCTGATTGGGATGGCATGGCTCTATGGACTGCATGTGCGGTCCAGCCTGGCCCGGGGGCGCATCTTGCAGGCGGAGTACATGTTGAGCGGCATGCGCAACCACGTCGGCGAGCTTACCTGCCTGCGCTGCGGCGTGGTGGCGCAACAGGGACGAGGTCTCGACGACCTTCCCGCCTCTGAGCGGGAGACGGCGACCGCCTGCCTTCCCCGGTCGCTTGAGCCTTCCGAGCTGAGACGTGGGTTTCAGAACACGATTCAGGCGTTGCTGGAGGAGGTCCGGCGTGTTGATGAGGAACTCGAAAGCAGGCTGTCGGGACCGTTAAGGGACATAGGCGGGTAAATTCGAGGCGTTGGGTCACGAATTATCGGGCGATCCGGCAAATACAGGGTAAGATGAAGGAGATGACCTATATCTCGGAACACCTCACCAGCCTGCGTCAGGAAATCAGCGATCTGCGAGACCTCAACGCCCGCCTCGCGGGAAAGGGTAATCACTCCGAGGCGGACCAGACGGCCCTGGAACTGCGCACCAACCGGCTGCGCGAGATCAAACAGGAACTGTCGAAGATGCTGAACCGGCCCGAGGATCCGAAGGTGTGGTGGGAGCGGTCCCGCCGGGCGAATCTGACGGCCTAGTTCGAACCACTCACTCATTGCCTCTTGACCACTGCCTGCGATCAGGCGTAGCCTCGGCTGCGAAATCTGGGGTTGCGAAATCTGGGGTTCTTCCCGCACAAGCCAAACTCTCAGGAGGCCACTCATGGTTCCGGTTCCGCTCGCCGCTTTGTGGATGCCGATCGTGTTGTCGGCGGTGATCGTTTTCATCGCCAGCTCGATCATGCACATGGTGCTTCCGTATCACCGCAGCGACTACAAACAGCTTCCGGACGAAGACAAGTTCACCGCTTCGCTGCGTCCTTCGAACCTGGCGCGGGGACTCTATGCTTTTCCCTACTGCACGCATAAAGACATGAAGTCTCCCGCGACGGTCGAAAAGTTCAAGCAGGGCCCGGTCGGATTGTTGACGATCATGCCCAGCGGCCCGCCGGCGATGGGGAAGTTCCTGGCGCAGTGGTTTGTGTATTGCCTGGTAGTCGGATTCTTTGTTGCCTATCTGACGGGCCATACGGTAGCGGCGGGCACGCAGTATCTGGCTGTATTCCGCGTGGCCGGCACGGCGGCGTTCCTCGCCTACGGCCTCGGGCATCTGAGCGACGGCATCTGGAAGGGCCAGCTGTGGGCGAACACGACCAAGGAAGTTGTGGACGGCCTGATTTACGGCCTGCTGACGGCGGGGACGTTCGGCTGGCTCTGGCCGCACTAAGGCTTCGTTTCAGCAGCGCCGATGGCCCTGACGGCGTCGGCGAGGGCGGCTGCCAGTTTTTCGGGATCGGCCACGCCGCCCTGGGCCATGTCTTTGCTGCCGCCACCGCGCCCGCCGAACCTGGCCATCAATTCCTTCATCAGCGTGCCCATGTCATAAGGTTGGCCGGCTGACTGCGCGGCCAGCAGCGACGGCTGCGGGGAAGTGGTCGCGAGCAGCGCGACTGCGTTTGAGGAAAGCCGCACCAGCTTCTGCGCCAGCAGTTTGACGAAGTTCAAATCGCGGTCTGTGTAGGTGCGGACCACGAGCTTGCGGCCGTTGCTTTCGGGAGTCTCCGCGAGCAGGGCTGCAGCCTGCGCGGCGGCGAGTTCCTCCTGTGACTGCTCCCGCTGGCGGCGCAGCGATTTGATTTCGTCGAGTGACTTGCGGGCCTGCTGCGGAACGTCATAGATGTGGGCGGAGAACAGCCCTGCGGCCTCGGTGAGCGTGGTGAAATCGCGGCGCGCGGTCGCGATCGCCCGCTCCCCGGCGACAAATTCCACTCGCCATCCCCGGCGGACTTTCTCAGTCTTGCGCAGCAGAAGGCAGCCGATCTGTCCGGTCTGGCGGACGTGCGTGCCGCCGCAGGCGGTGAGGTCGAAGTCGCGGATATCAATGAGCCGAAGCTGGTCGCGCTCGGCGGGCGGAAGCTTGCGCAGGCCGAGTTGCGCGGCCTCGTCGCGGGTGACAAAGCGGATGTCCACGGCACGGTTCTCGAGAACGATCTGGTTGGCCAGGCGCTCGGCGGATTCGACTTGGTCTTTGGTGAGTGTGGCTGCATCGAGATCTATCGAGCAGTAGTCGTCGGCCATGTGGAACGAGACGGTGGGCAGGTTGAAGAGACGCACGAAGGCGGCGGAGAGGACGTGCTGTCCGGAGTGCTGCTGCATGTGGTCGCGGCGGCGAGTGGCGTCAATCTGGCCGTGGACGCGGGTTCCGGGCGGCAAGTCCTTCACGGGGGCTTCGAGGTAGTGGACGATTTTGCCGTCCTCGCGGTCGGCGACTTCGGTTACGCGGAGTTTGGCGCCGCTTGCGGTCGAGAGCCAGCCGGTGTCGAAGATTTGTCCGCCGCTGGTGGGATAGAAGGCGGTGCGGTCGAGAACCAGTGCGGGGCGGGGAGTGTCGGTGAGTTCGCGGACTTCGGCGTCGAAGTCGTAGAGGAAGGAGTCGTGGTAGTAGAGGCGGTCGGTCATCGTGAGTATTCTAACTGCCCGAAAGCAGGTTCCTCACCGGGCCTTCGGCCCGGTTCGGAATGACAACGACTTATTTGACTGATGTAGGCCAGGCCTGGAGAAAGCAGGGTCCTTCGACTCTGCCGCGCATTCGCTTTCGCCCCTGTGGCGGCTTCGCTCAGGATGACATTGCCAACAACTCAGTAGGGCCCGATGATGCCGCCGATTTGGCGGGGGGCTGGCTTTGCGGACGCTGCACCCCGGACGAGGGCGTCCGGGGCTCCATGAGCCGTTGTCTCCAACACGTCCAGGTACTTCAGGCCGGTGCCGGTGTTGAAGAGAACTACTGTGTCTTCCGGCTTGAAGAATCCGCTGGCGCGGAGCTTGCGGTAGGCTACCAGGCAGGCGGCGCCTTCGGGGGCGGCAAAGATGCCTTCGACTTTGGCCCAGTGGCGCGTGGCTTCCAGAATCTCTTCATCAGTGGCGCTGATTGCCGTGCCCTTGCTCTTCTTTAATATGTCGAGGATCAGGTAGTCGCCATAGGGTTTGGGGACACGCAGGCCGGAGGCGAGGGTCGCGGCATTGGCCCACATTTCCGCCGCAGGCTTGCCTTCATCCCATGCTTTAACGATGGGCGCGCAACCCGCTGCCTGCACCGTGATCATTTTCGGACGTTCCGAGCCGATCCAGCCCAGAGTCTCCATCTCTTCGAAAGCTTTCCACATTCCCAGCATTCCGACGCCGCCGCCGGTCGGATAGATGATGCCTTGCGGTATTCTCCAGCCGAGCTGTTCGGCGACTTCGTAGCCCATGGTTTTCTTGCCTTCGACGCGGTAGGGTTCTTTCGTCGTCGAGACGTCGAACCAGCCGTCTTTTTCCCAGGAATCGGAACCCTTAAGATCGGCGACTTTGCGGGCGCAGTCGCTGATGAGGCCGTCCACCAGCGTGACGTGCGCCCCATAGTAGTCGCACTCGATGCGGTTGGCGGCGGGAACGTCTTTGGGCATGAAGATATGGGCTTCCAGACCGGCGGCGGCGGCGTAGGCAGCGAGCGCTCCGGCGGCGTTTCCGGCGGATGGAATGGCGAGTTTCTTCAGTCCGAAGTGGCGGGCCATGGTGACGCAGGCCGACAGACCGCGCGCTTTGAAGGAGCCGGTGGGGTTGAGGCCTTCGTCCTTGATAAAGACGTTCGGATATTCGCGGCTGGCGAGCATCGGCGTGAGGCCTTCGCCGAGAGAGACGGGATCGGCTTCTGGGAGCACCGCGTCGTAGCGCCACATGGTGGGAGCGCGTCCGGCGAGGCGGGCGGAGGAAAAGTTGCGCTTGATCGCGGCTAGATCGTAGCGGGCATAGAGGACGCCCGCGTCTTTGGGGCAGACCGATTGCGGGCGGTCGGCGGGATAGTGTTCGCCGCAGCGGGTGCATTCGAGATGCGTGAGCATGACGAATGCGAGTTTAGCAGTTCTCGGTCATCAGTCATCAGTTATTAGTCATTAGTCATTAGTTGTTATGCTGGACTTCGATGAGGGGGCTGTGCCTTCTTCTTTAAATGCCATGGCTGATTTGAAGCCGCGGATGCTTTCCGCGAGTCCCTTGCCGAGTTCGGGGAACTTCTTCGGGCCGAAAGAGGGTTGTCAAAGAATGGTCGCGCCGGAAAAATCAAAAGCCCTGCTTCCCAAGACGGCCGGGAGGCAGGGCTTGCAATCAGACGGCAGCGGGTTACGACACCCAGCCCAAAACCAACTGCGGCACCGAATCAGATCTGCTGTTATCGAAGTCTGGGTCACCCGGATAGATGGAGGTGATCGAGTGCGTTCCGACACTCAGAGTTGAAGTAGTGAAGCTGGCTGAGCCGCCACTCAGAATGCCCGTTCCAAGGACTTTCTTTCCGTCCATGAAGGTAACGGTCTCTCCGTCTGGCGGCGGGCCCAGATCGGAACTGACGACAGCCTGAAAGGTCACCGCTTGTCCATAACCACTAAAAGCCGGGGACGAATAGAGAAAAACTTGCGTCGTCTCCCCGTGAACAGTAGCTGTCGTTTCGGCATGGCCCATTGACTGAGGATTCCATACGTCAATCTGCACCGCGTCGCCTTTAGCGAGCGTCCAGTCGTTCTCGCCCCATCCTCCAGAAAATCCTCCCAGAGTAATCTTGTTGTCCTGCCACGAATCCACGATGAGGGTGACGACATTGTCCGTGCAACCCCAGAAACAGCCGTTGTAGCCGCCCTGCCAGCCCCTGGTCGTGTCCTGGAAGCTGATGTAGATGGAGTCGCCGGTGTAAGGCTGAAGCGTTCCGAAGCCGGTGCCTCGGATCACGATGGTCTGAAATTGCTGGGTAGTAATTCTGCTGACTGACTTTATTTCGGGCGATTGCGCAACCGCCAGAGAAACGAAGGCAGTGGCGGCCATCATCATGAGCGAGAGCCGGCGAATTGGCTTCGTCCCGTAACTCGGGCGGCCTGCGTTCTTGTTTGGATGCGAATGCATATACTCCTCCCCCACCATCCACTGAAGATACCGCACAAGCGATGGGAGCACTACTGCGAAAGTAGGTACCTCAGTGACACCGGTAACACGCTTCTGTGGAAAAGTGCGGCGGTTTGTGAGCCGGATCACGATCGGGCCGGTTTAGGTTAGTATCGAAGTCCGGCTCATTCTTAACCGGTTCATTCTTAATCAGGAGAGCAAGCATGCGAAAGTTCGTCGTCGGATTGATCCTGGGGTTGATAGCAGTTCCCGCAATGGTCTATCTGTATTTTGCTTCCGGCAGCGCGCCGGTGGCGACGGCGGCGCCGTCCATGCCGTTTGAACGCACATTTGCGAAGATGGCTCTGCACGCGCGCGTGGAGAAGGAGATGCCAAAGTCGGTGCCGATCAGTGCCGATGAGGCCGCGTATACCGCGGGCGCCCAGATCTACAAGGAACAATGCGCCGTGTGCCACGGTCTGCCGGGACAGCCGCAAACGGCGATTGCGAAAGGAATGTTCCCCAAGCCTCCGATTCTGATGGAAGGGACGGGAGTGACGGATGATCCGGCGGGAGAGACGTATTGGAAAGTGGCGGGCGGAATTCGGATGACGGGCATGCCCGGGTTCGACAAGACGCTTTCGACGACGCAGATGTGGCAGGTGAGTTTGTTCCTGGCGAATGCGGACAAGCTGCCGAAGAGCGTGAAGGACAGTTTGAGCGCGGCGGGGCCGACGGCGAATTCGGAACCTAAGAAATAGGTTTGAGGATCGGGCTCCGGAAAAACCGGGCTAAAGCCCGAGGTCTCTTGAGAGCTTTACGCGGCCCTGAAGGGCTGCGCTTCCACGGTGCTCCTTCTGATCGGCACGACTGGAGTCGTGCCCTTCCCAACTAAACGCGGCAGAGCCCATGCTATAGTGCGATTTCGCATGGGATCATTCCTCTTTTTTGCTTTTTCGTGGTGGGCGATCGCGCTGCGGATCGTGGCGATTGTTCACTTCATCCGGCGGCGGCCGGATTTCTTCTGGATCTGGGTGATCTTGTTTCACTGGGTTGGAGCGCTGGTGTACATCGTGGTCGAAGTGATTCCCGACGCGGGGCTGCTGCGCAGTTCGTTTCAGGTTTTCCCGCGCCGGCGACGGATTCAGGAACTCAGCCGCGCCATTCTGGATAATCCATCTGCGGGAAACTACGAAGAACTGGGCCAGCTCTACCTGGACGACGGCAAGTTCGCCGAGGCTCGCGCCTGCTACGACAAAGCGATTTCGTCGCGGACCGATCATCCCGATCCGTTCTACCGGCGGGGCGTGGCCGAGATCGAACTGGGGGACTTTCCGGCGGCCGTGCCCGACCTGGAGCGCGCGGTCAGTTCCGATCCGGACTACGACTTCCACCGCGCCAAGGGACTGCTGGCGTGGGCCTACGCGCAGACGGGACAGGCGGAAAAGGCAGGGGCGATGTTCCGCGAGGCGACACGGATTTCGACGATTTCGGAGACGTACTACCACTACTCGCTGTTTCTGCAGTCGCAGGGACGGATGGTTGAAGCGCGCGAGTGGGCGCAGAAGATTCTCGACAAGAAGCCGACCATGCCTGGCTACCTGCGGCGACGGGAACGGCCGTGGTTTCGCAAAGCCAGCGCCTTACTGGCGCAGATGCGGACGACTCCGGAAAAAGCGAAGTGAGGGAAGTTCCAGTGGGCGGCTGAAGTCTGTGCGTGAGAACTTGTGCCGTCCCTTCCGGACTCGCTCCGTCTTTGCCACCCTACCCGGCACTTACGTGCCGGGCTATCACATGTCGCCCCTTCGGGGCTTTCGCCGCGGCAGGGAATCTTCCTGCTTACTTGCGAGGGGGCGTGGGGTGGTGGACAGTAAATGGAACGGATTTTATCCCAACGCAAGAGAGCAAGGAGACGCACGTGCAACCCATATTCTGTCTGCGCTGCCGGCGCGAGATTGAGGTCGGACACAAATCGGTTGCGGTGTACATGTTCGCCCAGACTGTGGGAGTGAAACCGCGGCAGAAATCGTCGGCGCAAAGAATCTGTTTTTGCCCGCAATGCGCGGTGTCGCTGGCCATGGGCCTGCCACCGGAGGGCGCGCTCAACCTGGCGGCATGGGACATGATTCGCGACCTGGTGAGCGCTGAGCAGGCCCTGAATCAGGCCGCGTGGGAGAATCTGCGCGGCGTGGTCGGGTTGCTGCCCCCGGCGGATTCCGATCCCGACTCAAACGGGCGGAGCAGGTTTCAGCGCGCGGGCTGAAGAAACACTTTCCGCAAGGACTCATCAGGATTCCGCTCAGGTGACGGCGTTTATCCGGGTGGACCATCTCCAATTAGCCCTCGCCCAAGACACTCCGCGCGGCGCAGCTTGACGCCTGGAAAATGCCTAAACCTTTTCGTTACACAAGGCTGCGTTTGCAAGATTTTGCAACCAGGCCTGCCGCAGTTTTTCGGTTTTCAGAACGGCAAAATGGGCTAGAATGAGTAGCCCGCTTCGTCCAAAGGCCCCCCAAATTCACGCGGGTTCCCCCACAGTCCAGGAATTCAAAAAGGAATCAGTTCGCAGTAATTCGCCGGGAGGCCAGACCGATGAATCGAATGTTGAAACTGGGGATGCTGGGGACGATTGCAGTCCTGCTTGGTCTCGCGACCGCCGAGGGCCAGATACAGGCGTCTTTCTTCGGCATGGGGGTGACGAATCCCACCGACCTTCCCAAGGTAAGTTACGGAGTGCTGAGCCACACCGAACTGGCCTGGACCGCCATCGAAGGCAGAACCCGGGGTGTGTACGACTTTACGGTGATGGACCAGTATGTGAACGGGGCGCCCAAAGACGCAAATGGCGTGGCGCAGGTGGACGTGGTGATGGGATGGACGCCGGGATGGGCCGTGACCAGCACCAAAGGCTGCTTCAATCATAACGGCGTGACCGCGTGCACGAGCGCGCCCACCAACCTGACCGACTGGAAGAACTTCATCACCGCCGTGGCCAATCATTACAACGGAGTCAATGCTCCGTACGTCCAGTATTACGAGATCTGGAACGAAGCCAACACGACACAGTTCTGGACCGGTGGCGTGACCAAGTTGATCCAAATGGCGCAGGTAGCGTACCCGATTCTGAAGCAGGGCGGGCACAGCCTGGTGCTGACGCCGTCGGTCATCTGGTCCAGCGGCGGGACGACATTTACAACGAGCTACCTGAGCGGCGGCGGCTCGAAATACGCGGATGGGGTTACGTTCCACGGCTATACCAGCAAGACGGGCAAGGGCGTGCAGGTGCCGCTGCCGGAGAGTCCGCTCTCCACGAATGCGCCGATTCAGACCATGGTGCACACGTTCCGGCAAATCGCCAACTCCAACGGCATGAGCGGCAAGCCGCTGATGACGACCGAGGGCGGATGGGGAGTGAACGGGGTTACCGATCCAGATGAGCAATCCGCCTGGATCGCGCAATACGAAATTGTGCAGGCGGGACTCGCCGTCCAGAACGATCTGCAGTTCCAGACCTGGTACGCGTGGGGGCAGGGTTCCTCGGGCACGATTGAGACGGCACAGGGAAATCCGACCTCCGCCGGCCTGGCCTATCAGGAAGTGACGGAATGGCTGACGGGGCAGAGCACGACGCCTTGTACGGTTTCGGGGACGGTGTGGTCGTGCGCCGTGGGAGCGAACCTGATTGTGTGGAACTCTGCGCAGTCGTGCAATGCGGGCTCCTGTACGACCGCGCCTTACGCTCCGCCGCCGGCGTATGTACAGTATGTGGACTTGACCGGGACCGTGCACGCGATCAGCGGAACGATCGCACTGGGAGTCAAGCCGATCCTGATGAAGCCGTGATTCCCCTCGCGGTTAAGGCTTCGGTTCCGCGTCGGGCTTCTTTTTGGCCAGGGAGCGGACGTAGTTCACCAGATCCCAGTTTTCTTCTTCTTTGACGCGAGGGCCTTCCGGCGGCATGTCTTCGTGGCCATTCTTGATGATGTAGTAGAGTTCGCCATCCGTCCGGTCTCGCAGGGTCGCAGGATCGGTGAAGTCGGCAATCTTAAGTTTCATGTCTGCGCCAGTCTCGCCTTTGCCGTTGCCCTCTTTGCCGTGGCACATGGCGCAATCGAGTTTCCACCACTTTTGAGCGCGGGCGATGGATTCGGGGGAAGGCTTGACCGGGTTGGGCGTCTTCGCCGCTGCGACCGGGATCGCAGAGTAGTTCGCAGCCTTTTGTGCGGAGGCAGGCGCCGAGGTTTGTTGTGTTTGTCCTGAGACGGCAAGGGAGGAAAGAAAAAGTGCGGGAAGGACCAGTGCCAAGCGGTACACAGGAACCTCCTAATTAGTTGTTGGAATCATTGTCAGGGAAATTGTAGCACCCGCAGTTGCGGTGCGCGTTTACTCTTCCTGATGGAGGGCTGGCCCGTTGAGACATCACCGCTTGGGGAGGGGAGAGCGCGGGGGCGTGCATATGATATTTTCGAGAGTTCGCACTGGATCGGGTGCGGGGTAGTATTGGCGGTACCTGGGATCATCCAGCGGGATTCTCTGAAAACCTATGACCAAGACATTTCGCGTGTTTGCCACCTGCGACATCGGAGAGGCGATTGATCTGCTGCGCAAACGGGGATACGAGGTTGAGGTGTATCCGCATCCGGAGGCGCCGCCGAAGAGCCTGATCGTGGAAAAGGTCCGATCGGGCATTGACGGCTTAATCACCACGCTGCGCGATGCAATTGATGCGGAAATCTTCGAAGCCGGGAAAGGCCAACTCAAGGTGGTAGCCCAGATTGCGGTGGGGTTCGACAACATTAATCGGGCCGACGCCAACCGGTACAAGATTCCGTTCACGCACACCGCCGACGTTTTGACCGAGGCGACGGCCGAGTTCGCCTTCTTCATGATGGGGACGCTGGCCCGGAAGATGTGGACCGCGGAACATCTGACCCGGGAGAACCGCTGGGGATACTGGCATCCGTACCTGCCGTTTCTGGGCGATGAAGTTACGGGCAAAACGGTGGCGGTGATCGGGACGGGCCGCATCGGGCTGGCGCTGATCAAGAAATGCGTTGGGTTCGATATGAACGTCCTGTGCTATGACCCGGCCTATGAGAATCACGCGTTCGTGCATACGATTCAGGAGATCAACGATCTGCGGCACGCGCGGGGACTGGTCAAGACAAAGGCTTGGATCAAATATGTTCCGTTTGAGCAGGCGTTGCGCGAGGCGGACTTTGTCAGCGTGCACGTGCCGCTGCTGCGCGAGGGCGAGACCAAGACCCCGACCTATCACTTGTTCAACGCGCGAAATCTGAGACTGATGAAGTCCACCGCCTACCTGGTGAATACATCGCGCGGGCCCGTGGTGGATGAAGCGGCCCTGGCCCTGGCGCTGCGGGAAAACTGGATCGCTGGGGCGGCGCTCGATGTGTATGAGAAGGAACCGCTGTCGGCGGATTCGCCGCTGCGCGATCCGGCGATTGCCGACCGGTGCCGCCTGATGCCACATTTTGCCAGCGCGGCCCGGATCACTCGCCTTTCCACCGACCCCGAAAAAGGCATGGCGGGGCGCTGCGCCCAAGGCTTGATGGACGTGCTCGAGGGCAACTATGGCGGCGATGTGACGAAAATGCCCTATGTTGTTAATAAAGAAGCGTTTACCAGTTGATTGACGAGGTTCCGGAGAGGGGTTCCTGAAGGAAGTCCCGGTTGACAGGGGGCGCGGTAGAGCTTACGCTTTCGGGATAGAATGTGGCGGTTCCTGCTCCCGGGGAAAGATGGCCGAGAATGAGGTAGGAATGTACGAACGGGCTGTCCGGTTGTTGATGTGTTTCGTGCTGTTAGTTTCGGGCGTTTCGGCGATGGAATCCGATAGCCGGCCGACCCTTATGCTGGTGCCTGCGCCCAAGGAAGTGCAGCTGCGGAACGGCGGGTTCCACGTCGGACGACGGACCAGAATCCTGGTGCAATTGGGGCACCAGTCCGAAGACCGCATTGCGGCCGAGACGCTGGCCGAGGAAGTGGCGGACCAGTCGGGATTGCAGCTCAATATCATCGGCGCGAAGCGTGGCCGCAAGACGGACGACGGCGTGATCGTGCTGGCGCGGCTCGATGACGCGCACGTTCGGCGTTTTCTGGCGGCGAAGGGCCTGCGGGCTGACAATCTGGTCGGCGATGAAGGATATCTGCTGTTTTCCGATAAGTCGCACCTGATCGTAGCCGCCAACAGCGGGCAGGGATTGTTTTCCGGCGTGCAGACGCTGCGGCAATTGCTGCGTCCGGCGGCGAAAGGATTGATGTGCCCGGCAGTGGGGATCCGGGACTGGCCGAATCTGGAAGAAGGCGGCCCGCACAGGGATGTCAGCAGCCGTGAGACGCCGGATTTTCTGAAGCAGCTACGGGAGCCCAGGCAGTAAGGCAGGTTGTGGGGTAAGTTCAGCCGTCCCTTAGGGGACGGTTTCTTTTTTGGACCTGCGGGCCGGGCTTTGAGACGACGGGCTATTTTCGGGAGCGGCCACGGCGCAGCCGATTACGTTTCGCATAGAATCCAACCATGTTTGATGATCGGTTTTCTGATCGCACCAACTGGAAGCTAGCGCAGAACCGCCTTACGCAGGCGGTGGAAGAAGCGCGCGCAGTTGGGGCAAAGCTGCTGGACCTGACGGTATCGAATCCGACGAGGGTGGGATTGGAGTATGACCCGCACGCGATTTTGGCAGCGCTGGGGTCGGCGCGGTCGCTCGATTACGATCCGCAGCCGAAGGGATTGGTCTCGGCGCGGGAGGCAGTGGCGGGGTATTACCGCGAGCAACACGGCGTTCAGGATCTCGATGCGCAGCGGATTGTTTTGACCACCAGTACGAGCGAAGGGTATTCGTACGTGTTCCGTTTGCTGTGCAATGCGGGGGATGAGTTGCTGGTGCCGAAGCCGAGTTATCCGCTATTTGAGTTTCTAGCGGATTTAGAGGATGTGCGGCTGGCGCCGTATCCGCTGATTTATGACCACGGCTGGCAGATGGATTTCCCGTCACTGGAGAAGGCAGTGACCGCCAAGACGCGGGGCGTAGTGCTGGTGCATCCGAATAATCCGACAGGGTCGTACGTGAAGGCAGGCGAGCGGGAGATGTTGAATGCGTTTTGCCGGGAACGCGGGTTGGCGGTGGTGGTGGATGAGGTGTTTCTGGATTATGGGTTAGATGCGGTCGCACAGAACACTCGTGTGGGGACGGGCGCCCTCGGCCGTCCGGTCGAGCGCAGCTCGACGGTGTCATGTCTCGGGAAGGCAGGCCCTCAGGGGTTTAAGCCCAAATCATCTATGGATCTAAGCGGCGCGGCTGAAGCCGCGCCCCTTCAAAGACCAAATCCCGACGCTGGCAGCGCCGTCGAGCTTCGCTCGACTGGACAGCCGAGGGCGGCTGTCCCCACATGGTCATTTGTGCGCAACGACGAGGTGCTGACGTTTACCCTGAGCGGGCTCTCGAAGATTTCGGCGCTGCCGCAGATGAAGGTGGCCTGGGTGGTGACGAGCGGGCCGGAGGCGGAAGTCTCGGCGGCAATGGGGCGGCTGGAGGTGATTGCCGATACCTATCTGTCAATGAACGCGCCAGTGCAGTGGGCCCTGCCGGTGTTGCTGGAGCAAAGGAAGAGCGTTCAGCGGCAATTGATGGCGCGGGTGCGCGCGAATCTGGCGGAACTGGATCGGCAACTTGCAGGGCAGACGACTTGTACACGGCTGGACGTGGAGGGTGGATGGTACGCGGTGCTGCGGGTTCCAGTGACCCGCTCGGACGAGGAGTTGGCGATTGAGTTGGTGCGAGAGAAGCGAGCGCTGGTGCATCCGGGACATTTTTATGATTTTCCGGGCGATGGGTATCTGGTGGTGAGCTTGATCGCTGCGCCGGAGGAGTTTGCCGAAGGGCTGGCGAGAGTTCTCACAAAACTGCAGCAGGGTTGAAGCTTTCGTCTCGATCAGGCCCAACTCAGCGGGGTGCGGGGGACGGACTGGTTTGAGGGTAAATCTTGATCCAGTGGTTTCTGATTTTCGGACGGGCCTTGGAACCTTTCGAGTCAAAAATGATGAGGTTGGTTTCCTCGAGGGGCATGTGGCAGTCAATGCAGTTGCCGGATGCAGGATGGCTCTGCTTCAGGAACGCCGGTGAGTCAGGTTTGTGACAACTCAGGCAGTAATTGGAGAAGCCGGCAAGGTCGTGCTGGGAGGTGTGAACATCGTGGCAGGTGAGGCAGGTCATTTGCGATTCAATGAAGCAGCGGCTCTGCTTCAGCATCTCGACCTGGTTGCCGTGGACATCGAGCGGAGCGTCAGGATCGGGCCGCGGTAGTTCGATGAACTGCTTGAGATCGGAGCCGGGCTGGTACGAGAACGCAGGCACGAGCGACTTTCCGTGTCCGGCGTGGCACCAGGCGCAGAGATCAATCTGCCGGTCGCGCGAGAATCGTGCCGGATTCAGAGTGTCAGGTTGCGGGGGCGGGGCTGAACCTGATTTCTCGCGCTCCGCATGCGCGCGGCCGAGTCCGTGACACTTTTCGCACCGGATGCCCAGGGTGTAGCCCTGTTTTGAATAGCGGTTATCGGGCGGAGGAGGCAGGGTCTTGAAGTATGTGGCATGACACTCAAGGCAGCGGGGTGTTATCGGGCGATCGAAGTTGGCATAGCCGTCGCGGTATCCGGGACTGTTCACCCAGCCGAGCGTTCGCCAGTAAGAGACGGGCAGCTGAAAGAGATCGTCTTCTTTCCAGTAAAGATAAGTCTGTCCCTTGCCGCCTGATCCGATGACGAGCGCGAACTGCTCGCTGCGCTCGGTTGTGCGAGGCGACTGTCCCTCGACCGAGGTTTGGAAGAATGCCATCCCTTTGCCTGCGCTGTCTTGTTTTTCCTCCATGCGGAAGAACAGGTAGGGGTTGGCGGTCTTAAGAACGTTGCCGCCCGGACTGAACGTACCGAGAATTGAGCCAGGGCCGGCATCGCGCGAGGTCAGATAGTGCGCGGTCTGGTGAAATGCCTCGGTCTTGTCGCGGTGGCAAGACTGGCAGGCCTCGTCGCCGGTGGAATCGGGTTGCGTGGCTGGGTGATCGTCGGTCTTGGGGCTGGACTGTGCCATCACCAGGGAGGACTGCGGCATCGGTCGCAGGAGGAAGGCGAGCGTGATGCCCAGGATGGTTGAAGCTCGAATCATTAACAGGTGCGGTGGCATTCAGTGTAGCCGCCATTCTAACTTCGAATCAGGAACGGGTTGGTTGCGCGCTCTTCGCCGATCGTGGTGAGTTCGCCGTGGCCGGGGATGACTACCGTTTCGTCCGGCAGGGCCAGCACTGTTTCGTGTAATGACCGCATGATTTTCTGCGTCGAGCCGCCCGGCAGATCGGTGCGGCCGATAGAGCCGGCAAAGAGCGTGTCGCCGGCGATCAGCTTCTTTTCGGGCTCGAAGTAGAGGCAGATGCTGCCTTCGGTGTGGCCGGGGGTGTGGAGGATTTGGGCGTTGTGCCGGCCGGCGGAGACGGTGTCGCCTGCGGTCACGCTGCGGTCGATTTCTACCTTTCCCGGCGTGGGCATGCCGATCCAGGCGGCCTGCACGTCGAGCATTTTGAGCAGGGCGTAGTCGTTCTGGTTGAGCAGGATGGGCGCGCCGGTCGAGGCGCGGAGCTTCATGGCTCCTCCGACGTGGTCAATGTGGGCGTGGGTGATGACGATTTGCTTGACCTGGAGATTATGTTTCGCGATGAGGGCCTGAATCTCTTCGATATTGTCACCGGGATCAATGACCATGGCTTCGTGGGTGGTCTCGTCGCCGATGATCGAGCAGTTGCATTGCAGCGGTCCGACGGGGAGGATTTCGTGGATCATCGATTCATTGTAGCGAGTTGTGAGTAGCGAGTACTGAGTACTGAGTACTGAGTACTAGGTACTTCGTGAGTTAAGTACCCCAGACGGGCTCTTGCCGCGAGGGGCGAGTTGGGAGGACAATACTGGCCGCGTGCTTGGGAGGGTCTGTGGCGAAATACCGTCAACCCGGGTATCAGGATCACGATCGTGAGCCGCGGAGTGAGCAGCCGCGGGCTGAGCAGCCGCGGAAAGCGCCCCCGGAGCGCAAGAGCGGTCCGCCGAAGTGGGACCACGCGCTGGGGCCGCGGCCGGTGAATCTGCCGGGGACGCGAACCGTGTCGCGCTGCGCGCAGTGTGGGACTGTGCTGCCGGGGATGACGGCGGACGGCAAGTGTCCGAAGTGCGGGTTTGCGCTGCACTCGTGCAAGCAGTGTATGTATTTTGATCCCGGCAGCCGGTTCGAGTGCATGCAGCCGGTAAAAGAGCGCGTCGCCAAGAAGGATGAGCGGAACGAGTGCCCGTCATACGAAATGCGGGTGACTCGGGAGAAGGAAACTTCAACTCCGGCGAGCCAGCGACCGAATGACGCGCGGACGGCGTTTGAGAATTTGTTTAAGAAGTAAGCCAAGGGCGATAACCACTAAGGGCACGAAGGTTCACGAAGGAAATCCACGTCACGCTTATGAAGCAAGCGGAGCTTCGCTCCGCCGGACAGCCGAGGGCGGCTGTCCCCACATGAACTCTTGCCGCGGACAGCGACAGCCGGGGGCGGCTGTCCCCATTGGCATCGAGCTTTAGGGTTTCTGCGTTGGCCTGAGAAGAATCTCACTCACAAATGATTGCGGGGCCTGGGTGACTAACATCGCCACGGCATGGGCGATGTCGTCTGGCTGGAGCATCTTGTTGTGGTCTTTTCCGGCGTGCGGGCTCAGTTCTGTTTCGGTTGAGCCCGGGCAGACCACGCTGACGCGGACGTTGTGAACGCGCAGTTCTTCGGCGACGGAGTAGGTCAGTCCGTTTAATCCCCACTTGGAGGCAGCGTAGGCGGCGCCGTTGGGGAGAGCATTCTTCCCGGCAAGGGACGAAATGTTGATGATGTGTCCGGCACGGGCGCGGATCATCAGCGGCGCAAAGGCGCGGATGGCGAAGTAGACGCCGCGGAGGTTGGTGTTGAGGATGCGGTCCCAGGCGTCGGGCGCAAGCTGGTGCAGGGGGTCGCGGAATCCGCCCACGCCGGCGTTGTTCACCAGAATGTCCATGCGCCCGAAGGTGCTGTCCACGCGGGCGGCAGCGTATTCGAGCTGGTGCAGCACGGTGACGTCGCAAGGGATGACTTCGGCTTTTCCGCCGGCGTCAAGGATGAGGCGTGCGGTCGCGTCAAGGGTGGATTGCGTGCGGCCGCAAAGCACCGCCGTGGCCCCAAGGCTGGCTAGCTTAGAGGCGATGGCGGCGCCGATGCCGCGTCCCGCGCCGGTGATGACCGCGACTTGCCCGGATAAAGGTTGTCCGGTGTCCATAGATTTGGGCGCTCCAGGTGATGATCTTTGGCCGAGCCTGAGCGGAGTGAACATCCGCCGGGCTGGCTCAACGCATCTTAACAATAAAGTGCAGTGTGAAAGGGAAGTTGCTTGCCTTCAGCAGTAGAGGTACTTATAATCCGGCCAACCGGGAAAGAGGGTCTGCCGCCATGCGTTCGAGCGTCACCCTTGTGCCCGGTCCCTGCCAGGAAGTCCGGCATTCCAAAGCAGGATCCGAAGGCGAAGCGGTCCAGGCGGAGTGCAGTCGCTGCTGAAGTTGCAACAAGCGTTTTCCCGAACCAAAGTTACTTCCCGAATGTCCAAGGAGCCATTCTGATGAAAAAGATTCTGCTGGCGGTTGTGCTTGGGGTTGCAGTCGTAGCGGGGGCACAAGACGCGGCACAGCCGGCGCAAGGACAACCAGCCGCGCAGCAGTCGGCTGCGCCGGTGATCAAAGATCCTGCTGAATACAACGCCTACGTGGCCGCCATCGGCCAGCAAGATCCGAACGCGAAGATCAGCGGGCTGGAAGCCTTCATGACGCAGTATCCCAACAGCATCATGAAGACGCAGGCGCTGCAGGTGCTGATGGGTACCTACCAGCAGACCAACAACGTCAAGAAGACGATGGAAACAGCCACCAAACTGGTTACCGCCGATACCTGCAACGTGCGCGGATTAGCGCTGCTGGCTTACTTTGACCGTGTGCTGGCGCAGCAGGGAGATCCCAACGCGAAGCAGTTGCTGGTGGATGGCAAGAAATACGGACAGCAGGGACTGGACTGTCTACCCAAGGCCACGGACGCGGATGTCGTGAAGATGAAAGACCAGATGACTGGTATCTTCAATGCAGCCATCGGCATGGCGTGCCTGCAGGACAAGGATTATACTTGCGCCACCAAGTCGTTGCGCGCAACGGTGGACGCAAATCCGACCGACTTCAGCGTGGTGTATCCGCTGGCCCTGTCGTATCTGAGTTCGACTCCTCCGGACTACCAGAATGGCATTTGGTTCGCCGCCCGAGCGGCGGCCGTGGCCCCGCCCGCGGCGGCGCCGCAAATTGAGAAATATGCTCGCTCGCAGTATGTGAAATTTCACGCGGGAGACGATGGCTGGGCGGAAGTGCTGGCTGCCGCCAAGGCCAACGGCGCGCAGATGGCCATCAAGCCGGCGCCCACACCAGCCGAGCAGGCGCACAAGATGGTGCAAGAGACTGCCCCGGACAAGATGGATTTTGCCCAGTGGGAATTCGTCCTGACCAACGGAGCGCAGGAAGACCAGGATGCGGTCTGGAATGTAATCAAGAGCAAGCCGGTTCAGATGAACGGTACGATCATCAGCACCGAGCCGGATACGTTTATGATCGCGGGCAGCTCGGACGACATTGACGCCAAGAAGGCAGACATTACGCTGAAGTTCGAGGACAAAATTCCGGTAAAGATGATTCCGAAAGATGGAGCCAGCTTCGACTTCCAGGGCGAGCCGGCCTCGTACACGCCGAATCCGTTCATGATGGTGATGGAGAAGGGGCGACTGCTCAGCGCTGCCAAGCCGGCGCCGGTCCACAAGCCCCCGGTGCACAAGAAGCCGGCTGGTCAGTAACAGAGAAGCTCGCGAAATGAACCAGGCAGCCCGAAAGGGCTGCCTTTGGTTTTTCGGTGGGATATCGGCGCGGCTGGGGCACGGAACCTCAGCGGCTAAGCCGCGTTCCTCTTTCGCGGTTCACGGCACGACTGAAATCGTGCCTTCCCAGCATTGATCTAGCGGACGACTTTTTTTTCCAGGGTGGCCTGGCGGGTGCTGCGGGGTGGGCGTTTGGCGCCATCGCGGAGCTGGCGAATGTCAATCTTCAGCTCGTCAATGGTGCGGCTGAGGGTGTTGCGGTGCATCCCCAGTTCGCGCGCGGCGCGGCACTGGTTGCCCTTGTTTTCCTGAAGGACAGTGAGGATGAAGCGTTTCTTGAATTCGCGAACGCCCTCGGAATAGAGGATGTTGCTCTTGTACATCTGCAGGACGAGTGATTCCAGTTGGTCTTTCACGGTGTGTCTCTCTTCGCTATGAAATTTTTCCCACGCCGCAATTATTTAGGCGCAGCCTTGGTGGCGTCGGGGAGTTTTTCAGGGGCGCGATGGAGCAAGTCGAGACCTTGATAGAAGCGCGCGCGGAGTTCGGAAGGAGCCAGCCAGATCGCCGCCCTGCCTACCACCAGGAAATACGGCGCCAGTTGCGAATTGGCCAGAAGCTTCGAAGTAGGCGCGAATGCCGTCATACCCATCAAGATCACAGCTACCATCAGGCCGCCCTTCAGCAGTCCCAAGACACCGCCGAGGAAACGGTCCAGACCGCTGAGCCCGGCTTCCTTCATCAGCCAGCGCGCGATCCTGGCGGCAACGCCAAACAGGACCACGACCGCAAAGAAAATGACCAGGAACCCGACGATCTCAGCCAACCACGAATTCTTTAAATACGATTCCAACCACTGCGCCAGGCTGTGATACTGCCACGCAGCCACCAGGTACCCGATCACCAGTCCGGCCATGGTGAGGGCCTCGGAAAAGAACCCCTGCATGGCGGCGGTGATCACGTTCAGGAGCACCAAACCGCAAATGATCCAGTCCGCCGGACTCATGCACCGCACCTGCGGACAGGAATACTACCAGACTGCCGGTTATACATCCAGCCTGTGTCCCGTAAGCTGGAAATAAGCCTCGAGATATTTTTCGCTGGTACGGCGAGCGACCTCCGGAGGCAGCGCGGGCGCCGGCGGCTGCTTGTTCCAGCGAATCTGCTCGAGGTAATCGCGAACGTACTGCTTGTCGTACGATTCCTGCGACCGTCCCGGAGCGTACTTGTCGGCGGGCCAGAAGCGGGAAGAATCCGGAGTGAGGACCTCATCGGCCAGGGTGATGCCCTTGGCGGTGCGTCCAAACTCAAACTTGGTGTCGGCGATGATGATGCCACGGTGGCGGGCGTAGGCTGCCGCCTTGGTATACACACGAAGTGTCAGATCGCGCAGGTGACTGGCGGTCTCAACCCCGACAATCTCGCACATGGCGTCGAAGGAGATGTTCTCGTCGTGTCCGTTGACGGCTTTGGTCGCCGGAGTGAAGATGGGCTCGGGCAGCGCGTCGGATTCCGTTAGTCCCGTGGGCAGCTGGATGCCGCACACTTTGCCGGTGGCCTTGTATTCCTTCCAGGCGGAGCCGGAAATGTATCCCCGGACGACACACTCGACCGGGAACATCTCGGCGCGCTGCACCAGCATGGAGCGTCCGCGCAACTGGTCGGCATATTTGCGCACCGATGCCGGGTACTGGTCTACCTCGGCTGTGACGAGGTGATTCGGAACAATATCTGCCAGAAAGTCAAACCAGAAGAGGGAAAGCTGGGTAAGAACGCGTCCCTTGTGCGGAATGCCGGTGGCCAGAATGTAGTCAAAAGCTGAAATACGGTCCGTGGCAATGAAAAGCAGTTGCTGGTCGCTGACCGTGTAGACATCGCGGACTTTGCCGCTGGCATGAAGCTGGAGGTCCCGGAAATTAGTTTGTAAGAGGACGGAATCGAGGAGTTCTGGGCTCATGATGAGATTCTAAATGGCAAGCTGCGAGGCCGTATTCTAGCTGGTGGGAGGATTTTGTCAACGATCCTGATCACTGGGAGGATTAGAGCTTGCTATTACGTTGAAGGAAAAGAGATTGACAGGCTGGGGCTACCCGGAAATGGCCGATGGACGCGGGTTTCGCAGTTTACGGGCTGTGGAAAAGCTGAGGAAAGGAGTGGATAACGAGGGCCTGCACGCGTCCCGCGAGATCTCGAAAAATTCATTAGAACGCTGGCTATTGCGCCCCGAACCTCACCGAGACCAGCTTCGAAACTCCCGGCTCCTGCATGGTCACGCCGTACAGCACCGGGGCGATGCTCATGGTTTTCTTGCTGTGGGTGATGAGCACGAACTGGGTCTGCACCGCCATCTCGCGGACCAGTTCGGTGAAGCGGCCAATGTTGGATTCGTCGAGCGGGGCGTCCACTTCGTCGAGAATGCAGAAGGGGCTCGGCGTGTACTGGAAAATGCCAACCAGCAGCGCCAGCGCGGTCAGCGCTTTTTCGCCGCCCGACAGCAACAGGACGCTTTGCAGGCGTTTACCGGGAGGCGATGCCACCACGTCTATGCCGCTCTCCGCGCTGTTATCTTCGTCAGTGAGCTTCATGAAGGCGTGACCGCCGCCGAACAGCTTCTTAAACGTGGCCTGGAAGTTTTCGTTGATCTTGACGAAAGCTTCCTCGAACTTCTGCCGCGAAAGCTGATCAATCTCGCGGATCGTCGCCGTGGTGTTCTCGATGGACGCGATCAGGTCTTTGCGCTGGGTGTCGAGGAACGTGTGACGCTCAGCCGTTTCCTTGTACTCTTCGAGCGCCATCATGTTGACCGGGCCCATGGCGTCGAGCCGGGCGCGCATATCGCGGTAGAGCTGGTCCTCGGCGGCGAGTTCGTCGCCGGAAACGTTGGGCAGAGTCGTGTCGGCCAGAAGCGCGGCGCGTTCGATTCCGAGTTCGTTGAGGCAAGTTTCCGACATATACTGCGCGTCGGACTGAAGCTTAGCGCCGGCAGCGGACAACTCGCCGCGGCGGTCGCGAGCCTGATCGAGCAGCAGGCGGCCGTTGCGCAGCAGTTCGTCAATCTCGGTCAGCCGGGCGCGGAGTTGCTCGGTCTCGAACTGCAGCAGGCCTTCACGGGCCTGGGCGGCGTTGCGCTCGGCGTCGAGATCGGCGGCTTGCTGCTCGAGTTGCTGGCTCTCGGCTTCGCGCTGGAGTTTTTCGGCGGCGGCCGCTTCAATCTGCGAAGCCAAGCCATCAATGCGCTGGCCCATTTCCGTGAACAGGGACTCGATACGCTCGAGCACGCCGGCCGCAGAGCGGTGACGTTCTTCGAGGGTGGCAACCCGGGCGGCATGCTGCGAAGTTTTCTGGGCTGATTCTTCGCGGCGCTGGCGCAGCGCGGTGAGCGATTCCTGGGCTGAGGCGATCTGCCGCTCGAGTCGAAGTCGCCGCTCTCCCACGGCAGCGATCTCGGCATGGCGCGCAGCCACAACGGCTTCCTGCTCGGCGCGCTCGGCGGCCAGGCGCTGCAGTTCGAACTGCGCGACGCTTAGGCGCTCGCTGACGCGGGTCATCTCGGCATCGAGCTGCTGCAGCAGGTGGCCGGAGGTCATGGACTGGTGCTCGGCCTCGCGTTTCTCGACTTCCAGGCGATCGAGCAGGGAAGTGAGCTCTTTTATCTCGCGGCCCAGGGTGAGCACGCGCGTTTCTTCCTGGCGCAGCGCGCGTTCCAGATCATCGAGCAGGCGAAGCACTTCACGGAGCTCACGCTTCATGGAAAGCGGCCCTTCGGCGCGCTGCTTGCCGCCAGTAACGGTCACGTTGTGGAAGCATTCGCCGGACTGCGCGAGAAAGAACGCATCTGGATTCTCCAGCGCAAGACCGCGAGCCACGCCGGTCTCCGGCACAATATAGCCGTCGCGGAGCTTGGGCAGGATTACTTCCAGTGACTTGCCGAAGCCGTTGAGCACGCGGATGGTGTGCTTGAGGGGAACGATCTGGGCTGCGGGCGGCGCGCAGTGCGCGGCCTCGTCAAGCACGAACGAGAACTTGGCTTGTGAATCTTCGGGATGAACGAGGAAGGTGGCACGGCCGTCTACATCGCTGCGCAGCATGCGCAGGCCTTCGTCGGCGGCGTCCCAGGACTTGACCACGATGTAGTTCAGTTCGTCGCGCAGAAAATCTTCGACTACGCGCTCGTAGCGAGGTTCGACCTCGAGGAAGTCAGCGAGCACGCCGACTGGCGCCAGGCCACTCTGCATCACGCCCGACTGAAACAGGCGGCGCACCGACTCGGTGGAGTATCCGTGCTCGGCGATGACGGCTTCGAGGGAACTTTTCTTGCCCAGCGCCGTGGCGAATTCGGCGCGCAGGACGTCGAGATTCGTCTTGGCCGTGTTCTCGTCCTGCTTCTTCTGCTCGACCAGGCGGCGAATGCGGCCGGTTTCGTCAGCGATCCCGCCGACGCGCTGCCGGACAGTTTCAAATTCGAGGGCGAGTTGGCCGCGCTGTCCGCCGAAGGTTTCCACCTGGGTATTGGCGTTGGTGATCTCGGCTTCGAGGCGGCGAGCTTCGCGGTCGGCTCCGGCCAGGCGTTCTTCGGCTTGGGCCAGCTGGTTGCGAAGTCGCGAGCCGGCGGAGACTGTGTCGAAGATGGCAACGCGAAATTCTTCCTGCTGGTGCTCAATCTCGGCCAGATTTGCCGAGGCCGCAGCCGCTTCCTGCTGGCACAGCGCGAGGTCGCTCTGTGCCGCCTCAAGATCGGCGGCGGCAGATTCGAGAATCTGCCCGTTCGATTCGCGTTCCGACTCAAGCGCGGTCAGACGATGACGGGCCTGGGCCAATTCGGCCTCTGACGCGGCCGAGCGAACCAGCAATTCGGCGCAGCGTTCTTCATTGTGACGGCGGCGGGCGTGCGCGCGGTCAATCTCCATCGCGATCTGGCTGATGCGGTCGCGGTTCTCGCGCAGTTCGGTTTCGATGGCGTAGCCGCGCTGGGTGCGGTCCGCATGCTCGGATTCAAGTTGCTGGACCTCGGCGGTGCGATGGTGCATTTCTTCGGCCAGGGCGTTGAGCTGGGAATCAATGGCAGCGCTTTCGACCTCGATTGCCGCAAATTTGCTGGCTAGAACAACCCGCAGCTTGGCGCGCATTTCTTCGCGCAGCCGGGCATAGCGCTCGGCCTTGGAAGCCTGGCGCTTCAGCGAATTCATCTGGCGGGTGACTTCTTCGAAGATGTCGTTGATGCGCGCCAGATTGAGCTTTGCGTCTTCCAGGCGCGCTTCGGCCAGCCGCTTCTTGGTTTTGAACTTGGTGATGCCGGCGGCTTCTTCAAGGATCGCCCGGCGGTCGGTGGGGCGGCTGCTGAGAATCTGGCCGATGCGTCCCTGCTCGATCAGGGCGTAGGACTCGGGGCCAAGGCCGGTGCCCATGAATAGTTCCTGAATGTCGCGCAGGCGGCAGAGTTTTCCGTTGAGAAGGTATTCGCTATCACCCGAGCGGAACAGGCGGCGGGTGACGTGAATCTCTCCGCGGTGGAACTGCTGCTGGTTGAACTTGCGGCGCCGGATCTTGAGCACGACGTGCGGGGCAGTCGTTCCAGCGGCTGCGACCGTATGAGCCGGCACCGCGAAGACCGGTTCGTCGTCCGGGAAAGCTACGGAGATGGTCGTGACCTTCGAGCGCGGGGCGTTTCTTGGATCTAGTTCGACTTCTTCCGTCTTGCCGGGCTGGGCATCTTCGACGGCACTCTCGGTGTCGGCAGCGGAGCGGGCGCGGATGGCGGCTTCGTCCCAGTCATCGGTGATGTGGGTGTCGGGATCAAAATCCCCACTTCTCGCAGAAGACGCGAGAAATGGGGCACCCGGTTCTTGTTCGGCTCCCGGCATTTCGTCTTGAATTTCTATTTCGGTGGGGGCGGTGACGTCGGCCCCGGCGTATGCCTCGGGATCGATCAGCGTGAGCGATACTTCGGCCATTCCGGTGGGCTTGCGGTCGCGCGTGCCGGCAAAGATGACGTCTTCCATGCGCGAACCGCGGAGCGTCTTGGCCGACTGCTCGCCCAGCACCCACGAAATGGCGTCGGCGATGTTGGACTTGCCGCAACCGTTCGGGCCGATGATGGCCGCAATGCCGTCCCCATGGAACTTGAGTTCGGTACGGTCGCAGAACGACTTGAACCCCAGAATCTGAAGCTTCTTCAGTTTGAGCAAAGCATTAACTCCAGTGGCCAGTGGTCGGTGGCCAGCCTCCACGCCGGGTGCCCCATTTCTCGGGCGCCCTTTGCGCGAGAAGTGGGGATTTTTGCCTATTTACCAGACGGATTCCTCCGCCGCAGAATGCAATGGTTACGTCCACCGTACCGTCGTCTTGATCACCCCAGGCTGGACAGGGCGGGCACAGATTTAAGCTACTGTAACGGCGAAAACGGGGCGGGGTCAAGCAATATAACACCATATATGGTATGGGCTTATCGCGGACCGCGCTGGGTTGCACACACATTGCAGCATACGCCTGGTTTACGGGTGGAGAGGAAAGACGAGGTGGGGGAAGCGCGAGAGCTAGATAAGGCTAGCGCATTGTGATCAGGGAGCGCAATCGAGATTTATCGCCAGTTGACGGTTACCCAGAAGTGGTGACTCGGATAACTTCCGCTTGGCCGAGCGACCGTCCACGAGGGTCACATGCTCTTCGACGTACTGAGCGCAGGCTATAATTACGCGCACGCATGCCCTTACCTCTCTTGCGCAGGTCCCGATGAAATCCAATCGTCAGTAATGGCTCAGATTACCAAGATCGCAAAGGTTGTTCTCACAGCGCTCCTATGGGGGACGACACTGGCCGGGCAGCAGCAGAAGCCGTTTTCGGTGACCTCGGTTGTGGATGAGCCTATCATCGCGGGTCGTCCGGTACACTTGGACGGACAGGGGAAACTGCTGCCGTGGCCGATGCCGAACGACGTCGGCTACTCGTATTCATCGTACTTCCTCACGCAGTGGACGATCCTGTGGGATCAGTACAATCGGCAGCGTCTCCATTATTTTTACTGCTGTTTCGATTTTGACCGCACCACATTCGAGCTGGCGCCGGACCCGCACTGGGTGAACTCGACTGGCTATCTGCGAGCCATGATGCAGGGTTTCATTGAACGGCTTTATCCCTACACCGGGGATCCACGGACCCTCACCTTCCTGCAGAGCTTCGTAGACTACGAACTGGAAAACGGACTGACGCCGGAAGGCTATGCCTGGTCGCAGGTGCCGTACGCATCCGCGGATCCGGGCGCGAGACGCTACACCGGCTGGAGCCAGCTTGGGGAAGACTACGTGGAACCGCATGTAGTTGGGGAGATGGGTACGGCTATCTCCGTCTGTACGAGATGACCGGCAATGCCAAGTACTTGCGGGCCGCGATTCACTGTGCCGACGCTCTGGTCAAGAATTACAAACCAGGGGACGCGGACCATTCACCCTGGCCCGTGCGGCTCTCGGCACGCGATGGAAAAGCCAGAGGCAGGGCCATGGGTCCGTATTCCGCCAACGTGATCGAGCCCATTATGCTGTTCGATGAACTCATACGGCTGGGGTATGGCGATATCGCCGGTTACACGCGAGTTCGGGCGGCTGCGTGGGACTGGTTCCAGAAATATCCGTTAGCCAATAACGTATGGGTCGGTTATTTCGAGGATATGGTGCCAAGCATGGGCAACATGAACCAGGTCATCCCGTTGGAGTTTGCCCGCTACGTCCTGCTTCATCCAGAGAAAGACCCACAGTGGCGCGAGCATGCCAAGCAACTCATCGAATGGGTCAAGACCACACCCAAATGGCCCAAATACATCGTGCACGGTGCTACGGTAACAACCGAGCAGGGGGATGGTATTAGTTTCTGCTGCAACGAACCCAATCAATGCTGCGACAGCCACACTTCCCGGCTCGCGGCGGTAGAGGCGCTTTATTTCGCGAAGTCCGGCGACGTTACTTATCGGGATGCGGCGTTCCGTTCGTACAACTGGGTGACCTACTTCCAGGGGCTCTCGAGGAACGCTCATTCCCCGTTCGCAACCCAGTGGTGGTTTACTGACGAATTTGCAGACGGCCCACGAAGAATGATGGATGCTTTCTGGGCCGTGCCGGAATGGGCCCCGGCGACTGAATCCCATTTACTCGGTTCGAGTTCGGTGGTGACGAAGATAAGTTACGGCAGAGGTTCGGTTACTTTATTCCACCTTCGATCCTCAATCCGCGGATGTTCTTCGCCTGGACTTCGTGCCTGAATTCATCACAGCAAACGGCAAGCCCCTAAGCCGGCGCAACGATCTCGATCAACCGGGTTTTGTGTTCGATGATTCGACCCAGGTGTTGCGCATCCGGCACGACGACGCGCGTGACATTGATGTTCAAGGCAAGGGCGGAAACGTTCCTCCACAGTACGTTTCCTTCGACGATCCTCACCTCCCGGCGGGTACAGAGTTGAAGGGCCAGTATCCTTCAGGCGTGATCGACTGGGGCCCCGATCAGTGGCG
>Ga0209415_10003048_pt1 | contig 31232 bp, 28 predicted proteins | sample PeaSoiSIISIP2007_FD_187696 | JGI IMG/M metagenome (GOLD analysis project Ga0209415, IMG submission 187696) | Peat soil microbial communities from Weissenstadt, Germany - SII-SIP-2007 (SPAdes) (version 2) | ecosystem: Environmental > Terrestrial > Soil > Wetlands > Peat | place: Germany... | reverse complement strand
GAGGGTGGGGGTGGGACGGGTTATTCTGGCATTGCTTTTCGACTGACCCAGGCGATGCAACTTGGTGCTGCCTGGGGGGAAACTGTGCTCCACCGATTTCAGGCCGATGCAGGTGGTGGACCCAACGAAGGCCTGACTTGGGGGAAGTGGGGCAACCTCTACGGTGTGACGTTGGGAGGCGGGCCTTCGTACTACGGTACTGTGTTCGAGGTTCGGCCCTAGAGACGCGCATGGAGTAAGCGTGCCGTGGCGTGTGGATTACTTACTGGGGCGGGGTGGCCCGGACCTTGGCAGATGACAACTCCGGTTTTGGGTGCCCCGCTCCTTGCGGCTTTTTTGCAAGGGGCGGGCGCTGGCGTCACGCAGGTGGTTTCGGCTCCATTTGCGTGATGTCACAATCGTTCACGCGCATCCGTCCCGACGTTAACCCGCCCCTCGCCAAGAACCGGCAAGGAGCGGGGCACCCAGAGTGTGGCCGGGCTAAGGTTCACACCTCCTGCATACTCGCGCCGTGATAAGGTCCGGGGCAGCCGGCGCCGTTGCCCATCGTTCGCCTGTTGTCAAGTCTACTTTCGTAGGTGTTGCAACTTGCCGCAGGAAGGCCAGCACCGCCCGCTAACTCGCCCCGAATCAACGCATTCCCATTTTGGGATGTTCCACGTGGAACACTCCACGCATTTTCCTGATGTTCCACGTGGAACACTGGGTCGAATGTTCCAGTCATTTCTCCGGGCTGTTACCGCATCGCGGGCTTGCTGGCTTCGACTATGGCCGCGCTTCTTTCGGACAGATAGTTCTGCAGCGCATCCTGCCACCTCGGCAGGACCACACCGTATTTCTGCGCGCTCGCAGGAGACAACACGGAATACTTCGGCCGCGGCGCCGGACGCACAAATTTCTCGCTGGTCGTTGGCCGCACGAGCGTTTGCAATCCCGCACGCCGGACGATCTCCTGCGCAAACTCAAACCACGAGCACTCGCCAGAGTTAGTCACGTGCACAATGCCCGTGGCTCCACGATGGCAAAGCTGAATGATGGCGCGCGCGAGGTCAACCGCGTAAGTGGGAGAGCCGCGCTGGTCATCGACCACATCAATTTCCGATCGGCTGGCGGCCAACGTGAGAATCGTATCCGGAAAACACTTTCCCCCGACGCCAAACAGCCATGAGGTTCGAGCAATGCAACACTCCGGCAAAATGTTACTGAGTTGCACTTCGGCTTCGGCCTTGGACTTGCCATATACACTGCGCGGCGTGCGCGGATGGCCGGTTTCGTAAGGAGTGGCGCTGGCGCCGTCGAAGACGTAATCGGTGCTCAGGAAAAGCAGGCGGGAACCACATTGCTTGGCGGCTTGCGCAACGTTCGCTGCGCCGCGGCAGTTGACGTCGAAGGCCAGTTCACGATTGGTCTCGCAAGCGTCCACGTCAGTGTAGGCGGCGGCAAGGACGATCCATTCTGGACGCGTGCGCTGGATTGCGGCGAGCACCTGCCGGGCATCGCGGATGTCGGCATCTTTTGAGCCCAGCCCGATCACTTCATCCTGCTGCCACTCTCGTACCAGCTCTTTGCCGAGCAGCCCGGTGGCGCCGAAAATGGTGACTCGCATCCCGCGATTCCTTGGTGGAGTAAGGGCCAGGCGTAAGTAATTCTAGAACAGGTTACGCGCTGACAGCCTGAGGCGCGGCGACCTTCTCCGCATCGAAAACCGTAGCGAGAGCATGAACCACCGAGGCGAGGCGAATCGCTGCCAACACGGCTTCCTCGCTTAGGCCTTTTTCCCGCACGGTTTTTTCGTGCGAGTCCACGCACACCGAGCAGCCATTGATGGCCGAAACCGCCGCGCACCACAGCTCGAAGTCCGCTGCCTCCACGCCATGCGTGCGGATGATGTTCATGCGCAGCCGGGCCGGCATATTGCGATAATTCTGATTGGCGGTCAGGTGCATGAACCGGTAATACACGTTGTTCATGCCCATGATGGCTGCTGCTCCCTTGGCCGCTTCCAGGGCTTGAGGAGAGAGATGGCCCGCGGCTTCCGCCAGCACCGCCTGGGTGAGTTCCCCGTTGCGAGATGCCACTGCCGCTGCCACCGCTGTCCCCCATACTTGCTGCTCGGTCAATTCGGGCTGCTGGGTTAAGGTCGAAAAATTCAACTTGAGGTCCCGGGCGTACGCCGGCACCGTTTCCATCAATTCATTCAGAGTCATCGAGATCACCAAGAACAATCATAAGGGACGCTCCCCTGAAGCCGCTGCTCCGGGGAGCGTCCGGTTATTCAACAAGGCTCACGCGATTTGCAGCGTGGCTTCGCCCTTGTGCCAGTTGCAGGGGCAGAGCTCATCGGTCTGCAGAGCATCCAGCACGCGCAAAACCTCGTCAGGATTGCGGCCGACAGCGCCGTCGGTCACGTAAACGAAGCGGATCACGCCATCCGGGTCCACGATGAAGGTGGCGCGCTGCGCAACACCTCCCTGGGGGTCCAGAATGCCCAGCTGTTCGCACAGGTCACGTTTGATATCAGACAGCATGGGAAAGGGCAGGTCTTTCAGATCGGCGTGGTGCGTACGCCATGCGTGGTGCACCCACTCCGAGTCGATGCTTCCCCCTAGAATCTGCGTATCGCGATCGCGGAATTGCTTGTTCAGCTTGGCAAAGCCCGTGATTTCGGTTGGGCAGACGAAGGTAAAGTCCTTGGGCCAGAAAAAGTACACCTTCCATTTGCCCGAATAGTCGAGGTCGGTGATGGTTTTGAAGGCTTTCTGCGGGTCTTTTTCCGTGCTGACGGTCGCAGTCAGCGAGAATGATGGGAATTTTTCTCCTACACCTAACATAATCTTTCTCTCCTAAGAATAAAGTTTGAATTCAAAGTTTGCGGCTTTTGCGCGCCCGCTTCGACGCGCAGGTTGCACAAATCCCGAGGATGTCTACGGCGATACGTTTTACCTGAAAGCCTCGGGGAAGTTTTCGCCGGAAGCGCAATGGCCCCAGGCCGGACTCGTCCAGATCCATGATCGTCTTGCAACTGACACAGACCAAATGGTGATGCGGCTGAGGGTTTGACTCCACCCGCAAGGATCCATGGTGCAGGCTCACTTCCCGCAGCATACCGCTGTCGAGAAAAGTGCGGATGTTTTTGTAGACGGTTGCCAATGAAATGGAGGGAACTTTCTTTCTCGCCCGGTCATAGATGTCTTCCGGGCTGGGATGCCCCGGCAGAGACATGACCGTCTCATAAATCACCTGGCGCTGGTGAGTAGCGGCAAGCTGGCGCCGATGACACAGCGTCCGAAAGTTGGCCGGAGTAAGCATTTTCAAAGGATAATAGTTATTATCCGCTAAAGGCTTTGATTTAGCAAGCGGCCAAGATGGGTGTTGGCTCAGTTCAATGTGGAAGCGAGCCAAACACGCGATTCGTGCGTCGCAAAGAACGCGACGCTTCCACCACCCCAGCACGCCAAAACCGGGCGTGCTGGGGACCCCGGTCCGGGCGCCTCGCCCAGATCCCCTTCGACTGCGCTCAGGGCAGGCTCTGGCTGCGCAAAGAACGCTAGCTCGGGATGACAAATCAAACTGAGCGGCTACCTGAAATGCAAGAGGGTTGCGGGGTTTCGCTTCGCTGGGCGGGTCCTGAGCGAAGTCGAAGGAGGGCGTCCGCCCTTACGCAGGTAAATCTCCGAGGTGAGTCATGCCGCGTGCCCGGGCGATTCCGATTTCGCGTTGGCCGGAGTTTTCGCTACGGGGCAAACCTTGGTGCGCTCCGTCGGCCGAACCAATTCTTCATAGACCTGCCCGACTTCAGCCGCGATCCGCGGCCACAGGTAATGATCGCGGACTCGCTGCTGCGCCGCCCGGCCGGCTGTCGCACGGCCTTCGCCATCAGAAAGGAGCACCCGTAGCATGTACTCCAGGTCGTGTACATCTCCGCGGCGGAAGGTGAAGCCCGCACCTTCGATTACTTCCAGGTTCTCCGCAATGTCACTGGCCAGCACGCAAATGCCGGCACCCATCGCATCGAGTAGCGCCAGGGAGAGCCCTTCCAAGTCCGAGGGCAAGACGAACAAAGCTGCATTGGTCAGCAATTCATTCAGAGCGTTTCCTGAAATCCAGTCGAGGAAGAGGATCTTGTTGCTCTGGTGCTGGCGCAATTCATCCACATACATATCGGTGTGACTCGAGCCTCCAGCCAGTACCAGCTTCGCGCGGGTATCGAGGCGTTCATACGCCTCAATCAGCAGGCGGCAATTTTTCTCCGGGGAGAAACGGCCCAGAAACAGAATGTAATTGTCCGGTTCGAGCCCCCACTCCAGGATTGTCGAGGGTGCGCCTCGTTCGCGAATCGTGCCGCCATTGGGTACGTAAGTAGTTTCGGCTCCGTAACGCGCGAGATAGCGATCCTGCAGCACCTGGGACACAACCAAGGTGCGGTTCGGCAGCCGCGCCGACGCTAGTTCTCCGAGGCGAAGAATCAGAGAGGCCGCGCGGCCCCACTTTTTTCTTTGCCAATCCAATCCTTGAACGGTTACGACTGTCTTCTTCCCAAGGAGGCGTGGGAAGAACGAAAAGAGCGCCGGACCCAGGGCATGATAATGCACGATGTCACAATGGCTGAACATCGCATGAAGGGTGCTCAAGAAGGTGTGTACCAGGGTTTCCAGATGCTTGGACCGGATGGTCGGCAGGCGAACCAGCCGCATTCCCTTGTAAGTTGCCAGAGGCGGCGTGAAGTAAGTGCGGCAGTAAGCGGTGACTTCATAGCCCATCCCCGCCAGGCGTTCTCCGACTTCTTCGTAATAGGTTTCGATTCCACTGTACTTCGAGGCCACACCGCGTGCTCCGATAAAGGCGACCCGCAGGGGGGGCTTTGCGGCCGGAAGAATCTGGGGCCTGCGAGGGTTTTGCGTCCGCGACTTCATCTGCTCATAAAGCTGCACCAGGGCCCGATAGTGAGTTTCTGGCGCGTGCTGGGTTTCCACAACATGGCGTCCGGCAGCGCCCATTTCCGCTGCCAACTGCGGCCGCTCCGCAAGGTAAGACATCGATTCTGCGAGTTGCTCCACGTTCCCCACTTCATAGAGGAGTCCAGTCTTGCCGGGATCAACAAGTTCGCGCCGCGAGCCCAAATCGGACGCCACCACGGGCCGCGACCATGCGTAGGATTCGAGAATGCTCTTGCCCAGCGTTTCATAAGCGTGCGAAGGTAGCACGGTGAAGCGAGATGAAGCGATCATCTGATCGAGGGCGGGACCACTTACATGCCCGGTGAATTCGACATTCTGCAGGCTCAGCCCGCAGGGCAGGGTTTCAAGCTCCAGCCGCAGCGGTCCGTCACCGGCAATTTGCAGACGAACATGGGGCAGGTGTTGCATGGCGCGCAGGAGGTCAGCAATTCCTTTCTCCGGCGAAAGCCGGCCAAAGTATAGGATCGGCGCGTCGGGCGCGGGATCTGGCGGGTTCTGGGCCGGCAACTTCTGGAAATGAGGAAGCACGGTGATCTTGTTGGCGTCGAAGCCATGCTGCACTAGCTTGTTCCTGGCGAACTGGCTCGGGGTGAGGAAATGATCGACGCACTTGCGGTAAGTTCCGAGCCAGTAGTGGAAATAGGCTTCGGCCACCAGCACCAGCGCGGAGCCCCGTGGCCCGGGGTAGCAGCCTTCACTCAGAACATGCCAGAAGTTCCCAGTGCAAGGATGCTCACAGGCAGATCCATTGGCCACTAGGTTGTAAGTGGGGCAAAGCAGCTTGAAATCGTTGAGGTGGTAGAGGACCGGGATCCCCTGCGCTTTCAGCTCCCAAAGAATCGACGGCGAGAGATGGTGGTAGATGTTGCGGACATGGGCGATGTCGGGCTGAAACGCCGCGAGCATCATTCGCAGCCGGCGGCGCGCCTCGGTGGAATAAATGGCGTGGGCCGCCAGCCTGGTTCGTGCCCAAGGTCCGTGGTTGGGGGCCTTGAAATCCACATGAGGCACGAAGTATTGGTCGTAGGGCGTCGGCTGGCCGCGCGCATCTTTCATTGAGAACAAGGCAACCTCATGGCCTTGCGCTCGCAGCAGATCCATCAGTTCGAACAGGTAAACCTCGGTACCGCTGAAGGGAAAGTTGTATTTATTGCAGAACAGGATCTTCATAACAGTTGCTTTCTACCGTGCGACCGATGCGCGCGAAACCGATGCCCGCGATAAAAAGATCGGCGAAGGCCGCAAGGTTCTTTTTTCGATTGAAGTGCTCCAGCACATGCTGGCGCGCCGCGCGGCGCAGCGGGCCGAGGGCGAATTGAGAATTAGCGATCAGTTCCGCTTGAGCCACGAAATCGTGCAGGTCGCCGGGCCGATACAGAAAACCGGTCTTTCCATGTACTACCAACTCGGGGATGCCGGTAATGGCGGGGGCGAGCACAGGTTTGCCGTGAGCCATCGCTTCCATCAGCACGAGTGGAATGCCCTCGCTGCGACTGGTAAGCACGACCAGGTCGGAGCTGGCGTAATAAGGATCAAGATGCTCGTGCGACAAGTGGCCAAGCAGCCTGACCTCCGCCTGGAGATCCAGGTCACGAATCAGGCGTTCCAAGGACGTCCGTTCTGGACCATCCCCCGCGATCAGACACGTAAACCGCAGACCACGTTCCTTCAATTGATGGCATGCTCTTATGAGAAAAACGTGGTCCTTCACGGGATGCAATCGCCCAACGGCCAGCATGACCAGGCGCGAGTCCGCAGATTGTGATTCCGGGCGCGGCGGATCCTTTTCGTGCAGATCGACTCCCATGCGCTGCACGATCAGTTTGTCCATCTCGACTTGGGGGTAGTGTTGGAGAATGTGCCTGCGGTTGAATTCAGAGACCGTTACGCAAAACTTGCAGTTCTTCAGTTTGGTGTCGAGATAAGCGGCGTGCAGGAGCAGATCCGATCCATGCAGCGTCATGCTGAAGCTGATTCCCAGGCAGCGGGCAGCCACCATTGCGATCCAGGACGAAAAATATCCGTGGTGCACGTGAATGTGCTCGACACCGTGTTCTTGCAGCAGCAGCGCGAAGTAGACTCCGAGCCAGGTGTGCAGAAGCGCACTCAATCGCCGCAGAGGCCGCTCGCTTCCCATCAACAGCGCGCGATGAAAAAACTCCTTCAACCGGGAGAATTTTCGCAAACACAACCAGACCGCACGGATCAGCAACCCAAACCGCAGGGGCTGCAAGCAAAGTGTTTCAGAGGCGAGAGACTTGAGGCCATGGTCGAGCGGAGGATTCACGCGGCGTGCGCTGCATGGGAGGACGGCCACTCCACGACTGCGCAATTCCTGAATCTCCTCCACCACGTAGGGTTCGACCGGTGAAGGAAATGAGTTCGTGAGGTAGGCAACAGTGGGCACTTAGAAAATCGGCGAACTAGGTTGGCCGGATTTCAAATTGTTCTATCGCAGTTCCGTTCATTTAGCGAAGGCTCCAGCCCAGGACATGTGATATCGGCGGGAGAAAAAGAAATACGATGCACGCCACCACCCAGGGAACAAGCTTTCGATACGAAATCCCGATCGTTCGCGCCAGGCCGGCATGAATCAGAAAGTAAGCGCAGCAGGCCAGCAGTTCGGCCCAGCCGTAACCGGCGATGCCGAAGCGAGGCAGTAGGAACAGCGTGCCCCCTCCCAAAAGCGCCACGTGAACGCTATAGGATCGCATCACGGCCCATTGGCGTCCGACGACGAACAACGCCGAGGCTTGCAGGTTGTAAACCGAGTTCACCAGCACTCCGGCGGCGATGAAGGGATAGACCGTCAGGCTCGGCATCCATCTCATCCCGATGACGTGCCGCAGCACGAAGGGCCCGAGCAAAGCAAAGGCACACAAGAGCGGCCCCAGAGTGATCACTTGGAGATACAGGGCGCGCTCCAACATTTTGCGGAATTCGTCGCGCCGGTCTTGCAAGCGCGCCAGGGCCGCAATGGCCATCCGCCCCGCGGCCAGGCGGAAAGTTCCGAGTGATTCGGCGATGCGGAGAGCCAGCGCTACAAACGCCACGGCCTCGGCCCCTGCGAACCGTCCTACCAGCAATGGATTGACCAGGGTCCGCAACTGCCAGGTGCGCAGCGATGCGGTCATTCCGATTCCGAATGACAGCATTCTTCGGGCCTGGTCTGAATTCCATTGCAGACGCGGAATGAGGGCAGCGGAGGCAACTGCCGCGAATAACGTGAATGTCTGCCATGCGATCAGTCCGCCCACCGGCGCCCAGACTCCTGTCCGCGCCCAGGCCAGCACGACTGCCACCATCAGCCCGAGAGATTGTCCGGCGAGCTCGATCCCGGCAATGCTGCGAAAATTCAGTTCCCGTTCGAGCTTAGCCATTGGGACCCCAGTCAGTGCCGTCACAGGGATGGTCAGGAGCAGTACCAGGTAAGGTGAGAGAAATTCGCGGCTGCCGTACCATCGGACCAGCAGGGGAGTCACTGCGGTGGCAGCCAGTCCCAGCATGATCGAGACACCCAAGATGAGTGTGGCGGCCGTGTTGTACATATACTCGTCGGGCGCAGTTTCGCTCCGCACCAAGTAGGTGTCCACTCCGCCTCGCGCTACGGTGGACAAGAATGCCACCAGGCCGATCGCGGTCACGAACAGACCGTAGGCGTGCGGCCCGATCCACCAAGTCATCACCAGCATGTTTCCCAGGCTGACGATGACTCCGAGGCCGTATCGGCCGGCGAGGTACATGCCGCCGCGCACGGTGGCGGAGGTGAGGGGCGAGTCATCCGGCTCGGCGGAGGCAGCACACTCGGCAACACCGGCGAGCGCGATCGCGGGCAGGACACTTGCGTCAGCTTGCGAGGCCATTGGCTTGAAGTTCCGCACTTCGCCGGTTCTGCGCGACCAGCATCCCGGCCAGGGTGAATAGGAACCCATTCACGAACTGGTAGTTCATGACCACAAGGGACCCGTTCACCAGGTACACTCCGACCAGCAACGGCCACAGCGACCGGAATTGCTCATCGAGGAAAACGCCGCCGGCAAAGAAGGTGAGCCCACGGCGCCTTCGACCCAAGCGGAACAGATCGATAACAACCCAGAGGTACAACGCCAGTCCGATCAGGCCGTATTGCACAAGAATTTCGAGATAAGTGTTGTGAAAGAAGAACTGTTCCTGGTGAAAATCGCTGATCCGGTTCGATAGCTCCGCTTGCATGCGCGTGGCGCCCCATCCGGAAATCGGTTTCTGCAAAAACATTTCCCATCCGGCTTGGTAAACCGCCATCCGGAACATGACCGGCCCTCGTTCCTCCAGGCGGGCGCTCAGCGGCGTATTGGGGTCTGCAAAAACGAACAAGGAAGCCAGAGCCAAACCGCCAGCGAGCACCAGACACAGGCAGGCGCGACGCAAACGCCGGCTGGGAGAAAAGAAGAGCAAAACCAGAATAGACGCAGCAAACGACAGCCAGACGGCGCGAGTCTTGGTGGCGACAATCGCCAGCGGCAGCGCGGTGAAGAACAGGAGGGCAGGCACTGCCCGCACGCGTTTTCGGCGGAATGAGTCCAGCGCAACCAAGCCGAGCAAGTTCAGCGTGACCCCATTGGCGACGGCTTGCAGAAACGGTCCACGTGCCCGATCGGCATGGATCCCGAGCCCTTCATCCAAAATAAACCGGGGAAAGATGAATGGCTTCGCATCCGCCAGGAACAGGATCGCGATCAGGGTAAGATATCCCAGCACGGCTAAGGTGAAGATCTCAAATCTGCGCAAAGAGGCCGCGTCATCAAAGATGAATGCTGCCAAATGAAAGAGCGCGAACGGCACCAGCCACTTGGCGGCAAACAGGCTCCAGATCTCAGGTTCATAGGGTTGGGCCAGCGCGCCGAAGAAGGCCAGCAAAAGTAGACCCAACATCGGCCATGTCACCAGCCTGCTCACTCGTAGCGGGCGTTGCAGCACGCATGCGCGCAAGAGCGCGACAAAGATCAGCACCCCAAAAGCAACCCGGTCAATGGAGTGAAAATGAAAATCCGGCGAGTGGAAGAGCATCAGGCCGAGTGTGGCGATGAAGAGGAACGAAGGTGCCACGATCAAAGCATGCAGCGGGCGGAACGACGCTCTGATGGTCCATACAAGTGCGTCCATTCCTGATGTGCGAATCGCTGGGTTTGCGGTGGCAGACATGCTATGCGCCGGTTCCCTGCAGAACTACGGAAGTTGTCTTGTACAAGATCCAGAGGTCCGTCCACAGCGTCCAGCGTTCGATGTATTCGAGGTCGAGCGCCATATTGCGCTCGAACGACGGGTCGCCGCGCGCTGTCACTTGCCACAACCCGGTAAGTCCCGGTGTGACCTCCAGGCGCTGCAAATCCTCCAGTTGGTATTGCTCGAAATCGTCGAGGGGGTGCGGCCGCGGACCCACCAGGCTCATTTCGCCCTTGAACACGTTCCAGAGCTGAGGTAGTTCGTCGAGGCTGTAGCGGCGGAGCAGCCGCCCGACTCGCGTGATGCGAGGATCGCCGGCAATTTTAAAGGTGGGTCCTTGCCGTTCGTTACGCGTCCGCAACTGCTGTTTCAATTTGTCGGCGTCCGCGATCATGGTGCGGAACTTGTAGCAATCGAAGCGTCTTCCCTTCAGGCCAACTCGTGGCGCCTGGTAAAGGGCCGGCCCCGGTGAGTCCAGCCGAATCGCCAGTGCAATCGCCGCGAGCAGAGGCGCGGCCAGTAAAAGTCCGGCCGCGGAAGACCCTAGATCCATCGTGCGCTTGAGGAATAGACCGAATGCCGGAGTTTCCTCCTGGCGCAGGGTCAGAACCGGTATGTTGCCGAATCTCTCGAAGACCCCCGGCCCGGGTTCAAATCCAAAGAAATCGGGAACCACCTTGACGTCAATCCGGTTGCGCCGCGCTTCCCGGATGACCCTTTGCGCTACCTCCCGCTGCTGGGGGATGGTAAGAATGATTTCATCCACAAATTCGGTGCGCGCAATGCGCTCCAGATCTTCGACTCGGCCACATATATCCCCACCGAGGGGCTCATAGTCGTCCAGGAATCCACGCACCACGCGCTTGCCGAAAGGGTCTTCGCCGAGGTAGGCCGCCAGTCTGCGCCCCAGCTTTCCGGCTCCAACAATCAGCACATGCCGTGCGTCGCGCCCGCTGTGGGCGTGTCGTGCAGCCAGGCGCCGCCACTGATTTCGCCAGCCAGCCATCGCCAGGAAATTCAGCGGCGCGCTGGCAGCCAGTGTGCCGATTGAGATCACCAGAAGCCCTGACCAATCGATAGCCGCGGCCATCAGTGCCGTCGACCAGAACATGGCTTTGGCGAGGACTAGACGTTCCCTCCTCGGCAACCGAATGATGTCCGGATGGTAAAGGCGCTCCGAGTAACCCAGTAGCGTGAACAAGGCTCCGTAGAGCAACAGCAATCCTAGAGCTGATGATGGGAAGGGCAAGGAACGGAGCAGTGCTCGGAAGTCGCGCCGGATGGCAGTCTCCGCCAGCATACACAAATAGCTAACGGCAACAAAATCCAAAACAATAAAGAAGAAATCGGCAGCGACGCACCCGGCCAGCCTCCAGCGCTCGCCGCGAACCGAAGGTTGGGGCAACACAACTTGCGGAAGGACCTGCAGAAGATTGCTCACCGGCGCTGCGGGAAAATCGAGCACGCATTGCTCCGGCCACCGTCCATCCTGGATGGCCGAAGAAGGTTTTTTGCGGGGAATACTACCGGTCGACGCTTGCTCCCCCGGGATCAAACGTGCAGGAGACGCAGCGCTGCCCTTCGATATGGGCGTCTTGATGGGTCTGGCAGAGGGCACTTCAGATCAATTCCAGTTCATATCCTTCAATCTTGATGGCTACGGAACGCTGGATACACTCGATGGAGATCACCAGGTTCTTTTCTCCACTCTGCTCCAGGGTCCCTTCCAAGCCGTCGAGGCAGCCACCTCGAATCCGGACCAGTTGTCCGATTTTCAGGAAAGCATGAAGTGCGCAAGGGACGTTGCTCGCCAGCAGCACCTGCAAATCCTCAATCTGCTTGCCGGGAATCGGAGCCGGGTCTCCGCCGAAGGTGATCAACCCTATAACTCCTTCGGTGTGCAGAATCTCCAGCCGTGACCAGGAGGACAGGTCGAAGCGTGCAAACGTGTAGCCGGAGAAAAGCGGAATCTCCACGGGCTGTTGACGGTCGCTCCAGCGGTGGATTTCCTCCAGAACCGGGAGAAAAGTTTCCAGGCCTTTGCGTTGCAGGTGGGCCGTGACCTTCCTCTCGTAACGGTAACGGGTCTCAATCGCGAACCACTGCGCCCGTTCCAGCGTGCTTAACACAGCCAGCCTGGGCACAGCAGTCATCGGACAGACTCTGCACGGAGCGAAGCTCCGCTAATTGAGTCCCAATTCATGTTTTGACGTTTTCCACAATTTGTTTCTCAGTTTCACGGGCGGCGATGACCGCCGCCTCTGACAACACCCGGGGCGTGGCTACAGATTTCTGTAGGCATAGCCTCGGGGCCTTTAATCTGTTTCTCACAACTTCCGATAGATGGCCTCCGGAATCGGGAATGTGCGCTCACTGAGCACGGTTCCCAGCAGACGAGCATTTGCCGAATACAGCCTCTCTTTCGCCTTCTGCGCCGCCACTCGCCGAGTCGAATTTGCTTCCAGCACCAGAACCACGCCGTCACACAGATGACCCAGCAGGGCGGCTTCGCTGCCAACCCCGGCTGCGGGACCGTGGAGCACGGTGTAGTCAAATTCCAGACTTAGTTCCGCCAACCGGCCACGCAGCCATGCGGCCGAGAAACCGTTTTCGCTTTCACCCAAAAAAACCGCCATCGGCACCAGCCAGAGCTTGCTGGAGAGCTGGTGTGACGAGTCGCGCAACGAGCCGAACCTCTTTTGACTGCAGATCGGCTCATCGCTCTCAACCGCGCAATCCGTCGCGAGATGGGGCAGGTTTGCTTCCACCACGCATGTGATCCCCGAGACTTGTGTCGAGAGCACCTGCCCAACCTGCAGGCAAATCCCGCCGATATCGGTATCCCGGTCCACTGCGCTGAACACCACCTGGTGCGCAGGTTTGGGCCAGCCCGGAAGAAATAGTTGCCGCACCATGCCGCGAATCTGAGCTTCGGCGAAGCAGTCTGGGTCCCAGCTTGCGGCTTCTGCCGGGAAGCATGGTTCCGGCTCGGGTTCGACCACGCTTCCCGCGATGACTTCATCTTCCGCAGTCCGCGGAAGCAAATCCACCAGCGCGCTCATGGGCACTCTCCTCGGGCCTGTACCGCCACGCCTGCGATTTCCCGTTTTGCCTTATACCCATTCATATTCATATTGAAAAGTGGCCTACTATCATGTTTCCTGTTCCGGCAACTCATTCCTGCGCGCTCCTGCGAGGCAGGCATGCCAGCACCGGAGATCCCAAGTAAGCGAGGACTTCGTCTGGAGTTCGAAATGCCGGATTCAAGTAATCGCTTACAAAAGCCAGGCTCACGCTCCCGGTTCCCGCTAACAGCAATCCGATCAGCCCGAAACTCAGCATGGAAAGCTTGGGGAGCGCCGGGACAGTGGGTTGCTCCGCAATGGTGACATTGAGAATGCCGCCCTGGTCCAAGGCATCCGCGATTCTGGCCTCCTCGCGTTTGTTGAGATACAGCAGATATTTGTCCTCGACCGACTTCAGATCGTGCAGCAACCGCTCCTGCTCGATGGCGCGATCCCCTAATCGGTGGGCCACCTGCTGGTAGTTCGCCAGCAGAGCGCTCTCGGCTATGGCATGTGCTCCCAGCGTCTTCATCTCGACCTGGCTTTTCACCAGTTCGGATTTCGCCCATTCGTGATTCGGATCCTTGTCGCTGGTCTGCTGGCGTATGGGCGCCTGATCCTCCGCCGCAATCGCTGCCTGGGTTTCGGCAATCTGTTGATCCACTTCCTGTATGGGACGATAGGAAGGTTCGAATCTGGTCAGCAGGTCGGTGCGCTCCAGTTGCAGTTCGAGCAGCCGAGCCTTCATCTTCTCCATTAACTCCGGATTGTCGGAGTTGCGAATCTCGGTCACGGTGCGTTCGGGCAGCGAGGTCAGGTTCGCCTCCAGCGCCCGAATGCGTTCCGTAGTCTCGGCGATGGCCACCCGAGTCTGACGCTCGTCGGCATCGGCCTGGCTGAGCTTCTGGAGGGTGGCATCGCGCTCCAGCGCAGCGGAAACAACTCCCTGGTCTCGGGTAAACTCCATCAACTGAAGTTCAGCCTCCTCCAGGCCACGACGCGACTGCACCACTTGCTGCTCGAAAAAACCAAACTCTCCTGAAGGCCGGCGCACCTGCTGGTGCCTTGCCAGGTAGGCACTGGCCAGAGAATGGAGAACCTTCGCGGCTTGCGCGGGATCCGAGGACTCGTAAGATACGGTGATCAGCGTTGCCTTGCGCACGGGTTCGACGGTCAGCCGCCGGCTCACGCGGCGTACGGCTCGCGCCGACTGCTTCTCCTGGCTATCCCCGATCAGACTCCAGAACCAGGAGCGTCCTTCAGCCGCGAGGCCAGAGTTCTGCACGACTGTGCGCAAAATTTCATTGTCGTGCAGCAATTCCGCTTCGGAATTCAATTCCTCCTCAGTCACCTCCTCGCGTTCGAATCCGGCCTGGCTTGGTGTAGAAGTCACCAAGGGATCCAGCCGCCCGCGCCGCACCAGCACTCTCATTTCTGCCTGGTATGAAGGTGCGACTAACCCGTAGAGCACAATTGCGAGAAAAGTTGCGATAAACGACGCCAGCACTAGCCGGCGTTGCCGGAACAGCACGGCCAGCAGGTCGCGCATCGTAGGAGAAGGCACCTGTGCGGGCCTCGGGATGAGTCTAAGTTCTTCCGGCATAAAAAGATTTCCGCCGCTATTCGTGTTCAAGCTTCTTAAGTGAGGGTTGTGAGCTTGAGCCGGTTATCCGGTGCACCTCCCCTAAAACTGTGTCGGATTCCCGTACAGGCTGAGGCTTGAAGCAGGCATGTACTGCCTGATTTTCGAAATGAGGTTTTGCGGCACGAACAGCAGATCGCCCGGCCGGAGGTGAATGTCCTCTCCCAAAGTTCGTGAGTTCAGCATAGCCTTCAGATTCAAGATGTGGGATTCAACCAGATCACCGGAAACCCGCCGGAATAAGACGACTTGAGAGTGCTTTGCTCTCGGGGTAACCCCTCCCGCAATGGCGACGGCTTCGGTCACCGTAGTATCGGAGCGTAGCTCGTATTTGCCGGGACGGCCGACTTCGCCGACCGCAATGAAATAGGGTTTGTCAAAGTCTTTCAGTACGACCGTGACCTCAGGATCATGCAGGATGGACGCGTAGGCCCGGCGAACCGCTTCCGCTAACTCCGGAGAGGTAGTTCCCTCCGCATACAGCTGGGGCACTGCCTTCAAAGCAATAAAACCGTCCGGCTGCACCGTGGAGAGCTGATTGAACTCCGGCGAGAATGCGAAATCGATCTCGACTACATCACTGGTGCGTAGCCGGTAGAGCGGGCGGCGTTCCCCCGTCAGGGCTGGACTCGTTACGCCGTCCGCTGCACCGGATTTTGTGGTCCCCGCCTGCCCAGTTTGTTCGCCAGCTAACGTGGACTTCTGTTCCTGAGCGGCGGCTACCACCGGCCCCTGTTGCATCAGGCAACAGGCAAGAATGAAAACGGAATATGTCGCAGGCTTCATGTCGCGGTTCCGTCTGCGTATCGACTCGTAAATGCGGCTGCAATCTCGTCTTCAACTCTCTAACAGTCTCCAACTTAGTCCGTCGTCCCGGAAGTGACAAGACATGGGAAGTATTGCCTACGAAGGTAGGCAAGCAGCGGAAGTCCCCTTCTGGAACCAGGTGGAATTGGCGCAACGAATCAGCCAGTGCGGGAGGGATTCCCAGAGCACAAACGGAAAGATCACGCGGAAGCACAAGAATCATTAGTACCACTTTCGTTGCACTCCCCAACGTGGACTTGCCAAAGGCAAACGGTTGGTTGTCAGAAGATTTTTTGCAACTGGCTTTTGCAAATGCCGCGAAGGTATCGCCGGAAGTGCAGAATCGGGACACGCCCTGGCGGTTTACGACGTTTTCCACACCAATAAGTCTCGCTCATGTCGATGTGTCACAGAACCATATTGCTGCGGCCCCTACTATGAATGTGAAAGCTATCCCCGGGGCATTATGGGATCTGTTAGTGTCGCTGCTTCTCCTGCTATCGGTGTGTTGATCGCCGATTCCAACCACATGCAATGCCAACTCCTGGTCGCTGCGCTCCGCCGGCGGCCGGAATTCCATGTAGCTTCCTGCGCCATGGATATCGATGCCATTCTCAGCGCCATTGCCAGCGGCTCGATCGACGTTGCGATTGTTAACGCGGATCACTCCCGGGATGGCGGGCATGAGATGTCTATTGTTCGCCGCTTGCATCTGGCTCATCCCCAAATCGCCCAGATACTGTTGCTGCAGGCGCCGGATCGTGATTCCGTGGTGAGCGCCTTCCGTTCGGGCGCCAAAGGCCTCTTCTGTTTTTCCGACTATCCTTTCCGTCTCTTTTGCAAATGCATCCAGAGCGTTCATCAAGGGCAGCTGTGGGTCAACAATGAGCAATTGCAGTACCTCATCGAAGTCGTAACCCAGGTGCCTTCCCTGCGGGTGGTGAATTCCCGCGGGCTCAAGTTGCTGACGCCGCGGGAAGAGCAGGTAGTCGCCCTGGTTGCCGACGGGCTCAGTAATCGGGAAGTGGCTCACGAACTCCAACTCAGCGAACATACGGTGAAAAAGTATCTCTCCCGCATTTTCGATAAGCTGGGAATTTCCAGCCGGGTGGAATTGGTTCTCTACGCCGTCAGTCACGGCGGTAGTCGGCAAGCGGAGTGGCTGGCAGGTTAGGAAAAGTAGACACATCATCCTGAGAAATCCGGACGCTTCCTCAATACTCGCAACCCACACCCCATTCTGACTACAATGAGCATTCGTGTCCGAAGATAACTTGACCAGTTCCGGAATGAAGTCTCGCCGCTGGACGGTGATCCTCTCCGGCCTGCTCTGCTGCGGGCTGGCTCTGGTTGTGCTGTTCACCAGGCGCAGCGCTTTCTTCAGCCCGCTGGCGGTGGTGGTAGTGGCGGCCATCGGACTGATTGCGGTCCTACTGCAGCTCCGTTTCTACAATCGGGAGCAGAGGATTCCCGTACAGGCGCCCGGGTGGCTGAACGTCGTGGGAATCCTGTTCGCCGTGGCCGCACTCTTCGCCGACCGTCTCCGCTTGAGTTCAGAGCTTGCTCAGATGATGGCATTGGGAGCCATAAGCATTTTCGCCATCAGCAGCGCGATGATTCTGCATGCTTTTCGCAAGCACCGCACCACGCCTAAATGAGCTTCAATTCCCCCGGAACTCGACTGCGATCGTGGTCTCCACCGGCACGGGACGGCCGTTGACCCGGTAAGGCTGAAAACGCCACCATTTCACCGCATCCACGGCTGCAAGCGCGAGTGCGTCGGGGCCGCTGACCGGACGCAAGTCAAGCACGCTCCCATCCGCACCGATCACCGTATCCAGGACGACGACGCCTTGCACCTTGGCTTGCTTCGCGTCCTCGGGATAGATGGGGTCAGTCTTGTGCGTGATGAGGCCCTCCATCACGTCAGCCGATACCCGGGTGCGCGGTGCCTGCAGCCGCGGTTGATGGGCGATCCCGGATTCCAATTCGTTCCATGCCCGATACCACTGCCACCAGCCCAGCCCGCCGACTACCACAAATATGGCAAGCGCGACCCACAACGCCCGCCGGAAAACGTGCCGACTCGCGGAGAACCGGGAACTGACCACTGGCAACTGATCCTCTGCACGTGCCTCCGATTTTTCGCGGGCCCAGCCCCGGATCATGATCTGCAGTTCCGGCGACGCACTCATAAACTCCAGGCCGCAACGCAGCAACTGCTGATGCCGCACCACGGCTTTAGCCTCCAGTGCATCACCCACATCGGATAGCCGGAATTCCAAGCCGACAGCATCGCCCAGATGAACTTCCCCAGCCATATCCACGCCAAGCCCGTATTGGCCGAGGTTCAGCGTGCGTCCGGGAATGGAGCGAGGAATTCCCGACCGCAGCACTGTGAGTTCGACGGGAACCGCCAAAGGATATCGGGGAGCCCGGCGTGAAGTTGCAGCGGCTGCTGCCTGCGTCGTTGCCGCACTCATCGTGTACGCTCCACCTGCATGGAACATTGCCACCTTGCCTCCGGCTGGAGACACGACGAAAAGTGGGCGCTTGGTACGGGTGTTTCCGGGAAGTATAACATCCTCCGTCCGAATTCTACGCGGGATGAACGTGAGCCTTAGGGGAAAGTACAAGGTCGGCCAACGTTGGGATTCCCTTTTGCGACGGCCACATTTGGGCGCGTGGTTCGGTCAATGAGCGTGTAATGCGGGATGTTTCACCAATTGACCCAAGCCAGTCCATTCTGCCCATAGTTGCCGTTCGCACGCGCAGTCGCGGACAGGCCCGCGACTCCGGTTGCCAAGAACTGAGTTCCGCCAATCCGTCACATCGAAATGTGATAACGGTTATTGCAAAGATTGGCCAAAAGACTAGACTTTTGTGCGACAAGCCCTTTCGTCTCTCCGAAGAGCACTTCCCGCCAGTTGAGACGCCCACCCCCTGAGACGAACGCAAGAAAGCTCATTGCATGGAGGTAATTATGAAACGCATCAGTCTTCTGCTGTTGATCCTTTTCACCTGTGTCGTTTCAGTCCAGTGGCTGCAAGCAGATGAAAACAATCTGGCACTTCAAGATGAGTCCCGGCTCTCAGCGATAGCCCACAACCAACCCACGGATCGTTGTGTGCCCGGAGCGCCCCAACCTGTATTCACCGCTCCCCCTGGAGAAGACACCGAATGCCCGGCCATAACACGCAAAGGAGATGTGCTGACCGCCGAAATGTACTCGGGGAAAATCTATCGCATCAGACCTGATGGCACCTATAAGGTCATTGCCCGTCTCTTTCCTAAGGGAAAATACCCAAATCTCCAGTGTCTGGGTGTGTTGCTTGGACGTGAGGGCGATCTGTATGTATTGGCAAACACTTGGGACCCTTTGACTCACGGAGTGTGGCGTGTTCACCCGAACGGTAAATTCGAATTGTATGCCGCCATTCCTCCGACCGGGTCATACCTCAATGAAATGACGTTTGATGACCAAGGCAATCTGTTTGTAACGGACACTACCCTTGGGGCAATTTGGAAGCTGTGGCCAAACCGCACAGTAGAACTGTGGATTAAAAGTGACCTGCTCATCTGGCGGGGTGATCCTACAGGTCCCGCTGGGGCAAACGGCATCGCCTATGCGAACGGAATGTTCTATGTTGCGGTCACTGATGCGGGGTATGGACTGCTGCCTGAGCAGCGAGGCAGCAACTACCCGGTTGTCACCGTTCCGGTCTTGGATGATGGCAAAGCCGGTCAGCCGAAGGTCTTCCTGAGTGACAATGTCATTCTTGTGCCGGACGGCCTGGGACTCGACCACCAGGGACACCTTTTTGTCGTTGACTTTGGTGGTCTCCATTGGGGACCGGGTTTTCCAAATACAGGCCCAGCAAAGCTGGTTAGCGTCGGCCTAGATGGCGCCGACGAAGAACCGTGGGTCGGTCCAATAACCGGTGGTCTTCAGAACTCGGCCAGCATCGTGATCGTGGGTCAAACCGCCTACGTGACGAACTTATACGTGACGGAAGTGCCAAATATCGTCAAGATTGATCTCTGCGCCAACCACTCTCATCATCGTTCCAATGGAGGCAATCGGTGAGTCGGAACGGGTTTGCCCCGCCGGGGTGATCACGGGAAGCCGCTCGAACGCGCACGAGGGAAGTCACGGGTTCCTGCGAAAGTGAGGTAAATCGCAACCATCACCGAGCCGCCCGAGGGTTCGGGCGGCTTGGTGGATTTCCGAACCAGGAGGTACAAGAGAAAACTTATTTCATGGAGGGAAATTATGAAACGCATCAGCATTCTGCTGTTGGTTTTCTGCACGTGTTTTGCTTTGACCGCGTGGCCGCAAGCACAGCCACAGGCAAAGCACATCATCACGACGTTCAACGTTCTCGGCGCAGGCAAAGGCGCGGGCCAAGGGACGCTCGCCTGGGGCATCGTAAAAGGTGGGTGGATCCAGGGGGATTACATTGATGGCAAGGGTGTCTATCACGGCTTCCTGCGCGACCCCCATGGCAAGGTCACCAAGTTTGACGTCCCGGGCATGGGCAAAGGCGCTGGCCAAGGCGCCGTTCTGGTCTACGGTATGGCCCCGGATCGGGAGATCGCGGGAGCCTATTATGACGCAAACAATTCATATCACGGCTTCCTGCGCGACCCTGCTACGGGCAAGATCACAAGATTCGAATGTCCGGGTGCAGGCGCGGGCGGCACTGGAGCTCTGGCTGTAAACGAGGCGGGGTTGATCTCGGCAGGGTACCTGGACTCAAACGCCGCGTGGCACGGCTGCCTACGTAAGGCCAACGGCCACTTCATCAAGTACGATCCTCCGGACGCGGGCAAAGGCGCCGGCCAGGGCACATACATCGCTAGCTTCTCAGGGATTAATCCAGAGGGAGCGGTTGTTGGAGAGTACCTGGACAGCGGCAACGTGTGGCATGCCTACCTGCGCCACCCAGACGGCAAAATCAAGGAGTTTAACGACCCCAACGTCGGTCCAGGCGGCGGAGGAACTCTGGGTATCAACGCGAAAGGCGAGATCTGGGGATGGTACATGGACGCGAACACCGCGTTCCATGGCTACCTGCGCTCTCCCGACGGTAAAACGTTCACCGAGGTTGACGCTCCGGGAGCGGGCACAGGCGCCTACCAGGGCACCAACGCGTGTTGGTATATCCCTTGTTTTGGGACCATCAACCCGGCTGGTGCGGTCACGGGGTGGTATATGGATTCGAACAACGTGTATCACGGCTTCCTGCGCTCTTCCGACGGTAAGTTCACAGTGATTGACGTACCGGGCGCGGGCAAGAGCGCCGGCCAAGGGACCCGGGCCCACGCCATCAACCCCGAGGGAGCGATTACGGGAAGCTACACAGACGCCAAAGGTGTGTATCACGGCTTCCTGTGGCTACCGTAAAACGAATCGCAACAATCACCGAGCCGCCCGAGGCTGGGCGGCTTGGTGGGTTTCCGAACCAGGAGGTGCAAGAGAAAGCTCATTTCATGGAGGCAATTATGAAACGAATCAGCATCTTGGTTTTCATTCTCTATGCGTGCTTCGTGTCCGTGGCATGGGGGCAGCAGCCAGCGGGCAAGTGCGTCAACAACTGGACCGAGTTCCACCGCACCAACATGAAGCGCTGGAATCCGTGTGAGAAGGAGCTTAACGTCCACAATGTTGGGGAGCTTGGTTTGAAGTGGAGCTACAACAAAGGCGGCAGTGGCGAGGGATGGGGGTTTGCTTCCTCGCCCGCCGTGGCCAATGGAGTGGTTTATGTCGGCGGGAACGACACCAACAACGTGTACGCGCTGAAGGCCAGCACCGGCGGCCTGCTGTGGAGCTACACCACCGGCGGCTGGGTGGTTTCTTCGCCCGCAGTGGCGAATGGGGTTGTGTATGTCGGGTCGTTGGACGGCAACGTCTACGCGCTGAACGCCAACACCGGCACAAAGCTGTGGAGCTACACGACAGGCGGCGCGGTGGCTTCCTCGCCCGCAGTGGCAAATGGGGTGGTGTATGTCGGCTCGGGAGACAATGACGTCGGCGCCATTTACGCGCTGAAGGCCAGCACCGGCGCGCTGCTGTGGAGCTACGGCGGCGGCGGTTCGCCGATATGTTCCGTGTATTCCTCGCCCGCCGTGGCCAACGGTGTCGTTTATGTCGGCTCGGTCGAGCGTGCTCAACTTGGATGCTTCCTCGGTGCAGTGTACGCGCTGAACGCCAGCACCGGCGCCAAGCTGTGGAGCTACCTCACCGGCGGCTATGTGATTTCCTCGCCCGCCGTGGCCAATGGGGTGGTCTATGTCCGCTCGTACGACTACAACGTCTACGCGCTGGACGCCAAGACAGGTACTCAGATGTGGAGCTACGCCACCGGCTCTGCTGTGGAGTCCTCGCCCGCCGTGGCCAATGGAGTGGTTTATGTCGGCTCCGGCGACAACAACGTGTACGGGCTGAAGGCCAGCACCGGCGCCAAGCTGTGGAGCTATACCACCGGCAATGCAGTGACTTCCTCACCCGCCGTGGCGAACGGGGTGGTTTATGTCGGCTCGGACGACAACAACGTGTACGCACTGAACACCGAAACCGGCAAGAAGCTGTGGAGCTACACGACAGGCGGTGCGGTGGAATCCTCGCCCGCGGTGGCGAACGGAGTGGTTTATGTCGGCTCGGATGACGGCAACGTGTACGCCTTCGGCCTGAAGAAGGATCGGGAGTAACGACCGAATGACCCGCTTGGGCCTAGACAGGTTTGAGCGGGCTTTGTTGACCCTTCCCGGTGACGCGGATCGCCGTGGCGTGAATCTCAGGGGCTAAGATTGTGCAGCACCGTGATGGCTCAGTTGAGGTAAGGTCTGCGCTATGGCAACGAACGCTCACCACGAGGGTCTGACGGGTAACTTCCGAGAACAGGCGACGCTCATTGACCCGTCAGTGCGTGTTATGGCGATATAGCGCCAATTGACCAAAGTTGCCGTGCCCACGCGCAGTCGCGGACGGGCTCACAACCCCAGCTAGCAAAACCGCGTTGCGCCAATCCATCACATCGAACCGTGATACCGGCTATTGCAAAGATTAGCCAAAGGAATAGCCTTGTAGGCGATAAATCCTTTCGTCTCTCCGCGGTTCCCGCCAGTTGAGACGCCCACCCCCTGAGACGAATGACCCGAACGACCGGGAAACGCATTTCCATCAAATAGAAAGGAGACTCCGAAATGAAATCCGGATTCAAAACCGCACATCGCGGTGTGATCAACTTCACCGACACGACGCTACAACTCGTGCTGTAATTGTGACTGGAAACCAATTTTCGTCAGAACAAATTTATTGCGGGAGGCAGTCATGAAACAAATCCGTATGTTGGTTTTGATTCTCTGTGCGTGCTTCGTATCCGTGGCATGGGGACAGCAGCCGGCGGGCAAGGGCCGCGCCGATTGGACCGAGTTCCACCGTACCAACATGATGCGCTGGAACCCGTATGAGCACGTGCTGAACGTCAACAATGTTGGGAAACTCCGTCGGAGATGGAGCTACCGCATCGGCCACTGGATTGATTCCTCGCCCGCGGTGGCGAATGGGGTGGTTTATGTCGGCTCGGACGACCACAGCGTGCGCGCGCTGAAGGCCAGCACCGGTGCCAAGCTGTGGAGCCACACGACAAGCGGCGCGGTGGAGTCCTCGCCCGCCGTGGCGAATGGGGTGGTTTATGTCGGCTCGGACGACTACAACGTCTACGCGCTGAATGCCAAAACCGGCAAGAAGCTGTGGAACTACACCACCGGCGGCCGCGTGGAATCATCGCCCACCGTGGTGAATGGGGTGGCTTATGTCGGCTCGTACGACGGCAACGTGTACGCGCTGGACGCGAACACCGGCGTCCTGCTGTGGAGCTACGGCGGCTTTTGGGGGACTTCCTCGCCCGCGGTGGCGAATGGGGTAGTTTATACCGACGCAGACGCGCTCGACGCCAACAGTGGCGCGCTGCTGTGGGCCTTTCCCGACGAAACGTATAGTTCGCCTGCGGTGGCGAACGGGGTGGTTTATATCGGCGGGTCCGACAACAACGTGTACGCGCTGGACGCCAGCACCGGCACGGAGCTGTGGATCTACTACACGGAGTCGTATACGAATTCCTCGCCCGCGGTGGCGAATGGGGTGGTTTATATCGGCGGGGACAACGGCAACGTGTACGCGCTCAACGCCAGCACCGGCGCCCCGCTGTGGATCTCCCCTATCGGCCGCTGGGTGGACTCCTCGCCCGCGGTGGCGAGCGGGGTGGTTTATGTCGGCTCGGAGGACGGCAACGTGTACGCCTTCGGCCTGAAAAAGGGTCGGGAGTAACGACCGAATGACCCGCTTGAGCCTAGACAGGCTTGAGCGGGTTTCTTGTTGGCCCTTCCCGGTGACGCGCATCGCCGTCGCCTGAATCTTATGGGCTAAGACTGTACAGCACCGTGATGGCTCAGTTGAGGTAAGGTCTGCGCTATGGCAACGAACGCTCACCAGGAAGGTCTGACGGGTAACTTCCGAGAACAGGCGACGCTCATTGACCCGTCAGTGCGTGTTATGGCGATGTTTCGCCAGTTGACATAGCCCAGGGTAGTCCACTCCAGGATAGAGTTGCCGTCCCCACGCGCAGTCGCAGATACGAAGGCTGGCTGCGCCTGCTCATTGCACGTCACGCTGAGATGCACGTCACTGACAGGATTCGGACACTTCGTGTTAAATTAATTTAGGGTACACGTTTGTGAGAAAGCTGCGCTCCGGTTTCGTCCTCTTGCTGGCCATAATTCTGGGCCTGTCTTTGGCGGCTGTGCCAGAAGATGTACCCGAAACCCCGTTCGATGAATCGGAGACGCCCCCTTACGAAAGCACTCCTCTTTTCTCGATCGTGGTGCCGCAAGTGGCTGCCCAGGCACCCGAGGAGGGGCTGACCTGCGTTTCCCCACTCCGCTTCCCTCCCTTGACCGAGCTTTGTGGATGCCGCCCTCAGGACGAAAGAGTGGCGGCGCACCCGGACTCCGATTCTCTCACTGTCCTTGACTGTTCTCTTCGCTGTTAGCAACGTCGCAACCCGAATCTGTCTTCGGCGCAGCTTGCCCGGGTTGTGGGCGAACCGGACGCCGCCACGATTGGCGCGTAATTGGCCTCGCGAGGAGAAAAATGACAAACCAAATGAGAGGTCTAGACAGTTACACAGACGAGGAGCTTGAGCAGGCGCTGGTTCGCGTGCTGGCGCACGCTCGCGGAGAAGTGCTGAATGACGCCGAAGTGCAGAAATTCTGGCAGATCCACAAAGAAATTCAGCGGCGTCGTGCGCGTTCTGGGACCGCCGCGTAGTTTAACGGACCATACGCAGGCGCTCAGAGTCTCGCGTTGAAATGGATGGGAAGCGGGGGTGAATTGTTAACTGATGTGACCAGCCTATTTCACTCGTTGAGAACTGGCCGATCCGGGTCAACGAGTGCAATGGTTATTTCTCAACAGTCAGGGTCCTGACTGTGTTCCGAGCGGTGGTAGCGAAAGACGCTTTTTTAGCACGGCGATGCGGTCTTCATAGATCCCCGCTATGCAACGCACCCAGCCCTTGTAGGGGGCGCATTCCCGGTCTCGTTTTCTAAGCCAATCCTGTTGCTCAAGTTTGAGCTTCTCGCGTTCTCCGGGAGGAAGGCCGGAGGCAAGCGACTTATACGTTGCGTTCAACTGCACATCGAGATCGGCAAGTGAGCGCACGTGGCAGATGGCGCGTTCCACTTCTGAAGCAGCTTTGGCGCAATCGTAACTGGTCGGAAAAATTCCAGTCTTCTGGATGGACGAGATTACGAATCTCTCGCCATTGAATTTGTATTTGATAATCAGCGGTGATTCGCGGTCTACATCGTCCTCAAACGTGGCGACCAGAATGCCGTTTCGGACGGCGAGGTCGTAGTTTCTGTTTCCAAACAGATTGTCATAAGTGCTGGGATCAGCATCGGCAATTTCCCATTCCACAAGGCTTCCCGCACGATCACGCGCAATCACGGAATGAACGTCAGGCCCCGCCGTCCCGGTCATGCAGGTCGAAGCAATCACGATCGCCTCTTGATTACCGTCCCCTTTGAAATCGAAAAGGTCGAATCTCCAAAAATATGGCGGACGATCAGCCGGACAGTCATTCTTCTGGTTGAGCCACGCCCCGACTTCGTCCTTGCCAATCTGTTTGTCCCTCTGGGCGATCGCAAATGAAGGGAAAGCCAGCCAGAGTGCAACCATGACTCCGGAAATACACGCGCAGGGAAGCGCACCTGCTCGTCGGGTGCGTGCTGTGTCAGCATGGACGAATCGGAGAGGCACGGAATCCATTATCAGCCACGGGCAATTCATGCACACGTAACTGATGTAACCGGGCCTCTCTGACAATGTCGGCGGTGTCAAGCACTCTTCGAGCACACTGCATCCGCTCAGAAAAGAGCGCCATTTCGCTCTCGATGAAGGTTTTGCCTTTCCAAGCGTAGGCTCGCCGCTTCCAGCTTACTCGGGCGTCGGAGCCGACATTATAATGATCCCACCCGGGGAGCACGGCGGCCAGATGTGGCCTCTCGCTAAGCCTTCTCAAAATGAATCGGCCCGGAGCGCAGCCCCGGGCCGACCAAGAGTATATCCCGCCGCCTGGGAGGCAAGCAGCGGGACGTTTCTTAATGCCTCGCGCCTCAGTTACGGCCAGCGTTTGGCGGTGTCTTCCCATCCTGCCGCGCGTACCGCCGGCTGCGGGGACACATTGACGGCCGGCTGCGGGATGCGGATCGGCTGCTGTGTTGGTACGCTGGTCGCCAGGGTCGGCTTATTGTTCGTAGCCTCGGCGAGGGACTCCTTGTCGTCCGACAACAAGGGCGCGGCCACTCGTAAAGCCTCCACTTCCTTCTCTAACCTCGCCAATTCCAGCTCTTTCTGCCTCAGCACTTCATAGACATTCTTCATATACTTGGGCACCTGTCACAAACGGGTTCGGGTACAGCAATTGCCCGCACTCTATCAGGTTAGCGGCGTTTGTCAAGAGGAAGAACCTCACAGAGTATAAGGTTAGCATGCTCTGTTTTTCTTGCCCTTTTCCGTCGATTATCATGAACGAACCCGCCGACGACTCTCCGGCAACCCGAGTTCGCCGTTGCCTTTCGCATCAGGGGCTGTTGCAACCCTCAGCAGCTAGCCTTGCTGCCCGTAAGCTCTTCAGAAGGCTTGTCTTGCAATCGTGAATCTCCGAAAACAGCTGAAACTGGGGCGCCGGGGCTGTTGCGATTCGCCTCAAGAAGGCATTGCAATTTTCACCACAATTCTCACCGCAAACCGCTTGTACGCGAAGCATCTTGCCTGTTTTCAAGCACATAAAGTGAAGGAGCCAGAACAGAGCTGCCAGCCACCGACTTCGGCCCGGCAGTTGCCTTTAGGAAGGGTGGCGAGTGGCCAACGAAGAAGGCGAAAGGAAACGGCCCTCCGGCGAGGTGACTTATGACAGTCGTACTGGTTCTCTTCACATTCATAACATTCCTGTTGATCGATCATTTCTACAGCCGCAAACATGTCGTGGTGCAGCCAGCGCTGCAGGTTTCCGGGCGCGTAGCCCTGCCCCGTCCGACCCCGAGTTTGGTAGGCGGTTTCCAGGTTCCTGAGAACCTCCGTTACCATCCTGGCCACACCTGGGCGTTGAGCGAGAGCCCCAGCCTGATCCGCGTGGGCATGGACGATTTCGCCTCCAAGCTCACTGGCCAAGTCGAGAGCATCACTCTGCCGCAGCGCGGACAGTGGCTGCGCCAGGGACAGAAGGTCTGCACCCTACACCGGGACGGCATCGCGGTGGACATGGTCTCCCCGATTGAAGGCAGCGTTTCCGACATCAATGAGTCCATCGCTCGCGATCCTGGGCTGGCCCGCAAGGATCCGTACGGCGAAGGTTGGCTCATCACGGTGCAATCGCCCGACGCCAAGACCAATTTCAAGAATCTCCTGGGTGGCGCGCTGGCCCGTTGGTGGACGGAAGAATCCGCGAACCGCCTGCGGATGAAGATGCCCACGCTGGCCGCAGCGATGCCGGCAATGGCCCTGGCCCAGGACGGCGGCGTCGCCGTCGAGAACGTAGCCGCGCACATCCCCGATCAAGATTGGGCTGCGCTGACCAAGGAATTCTTCTTGTCATAAGCCGCGTAGCGCCGGACCAGTAGAGTCCGGCACTCGCCGTCCTACCCCGGCAGGCCAACCAGCCTGCCGGGGTTTAGTTTTACTGCGCTCACGCGGGGACAGCCCCCAGGTTCGCGCTGAGAACGCTTGCGAAAGAAACGCGCACCTGTATCCCAGAAGCTGCTTGATTATAGTCGTTATAACGACTATAGTGGGACGCGTGGCCAAAACCATTCAAGACGAGATCAAGCAAAACAAGCCCCTCGGCAGTCTGGAGGAGAAGGCGTTCGTTGCCCTGCTGCGTACCGCCGACCAACTACAATGGCGGGTCGCGGAGATGCTGAAGCCGCATGGGCTCTCCCCCACCCAGTACAATGCCATGCGCATTCTGCGCGGCGCGGGAGTGGAAGGGCTCGCCTGCAGCGAAATCGGTCAGCGTATGATCAACCGCGATCCCGACATCACGCGCCTGCTTGACCGGCTGGAACGCAGTGGCTTGATCCGGCGCAGCCGCGAGCAAAAGGATCGGCGGGTCATTAAAGCGCACATCACGCCGGCCGGCCTGGACTTGCTGAAGAGCATCGACCGCGAGGTGGAGAAATTTCACCACAATCTTCTGGGCCACCTGGGCCGGGAACGGCTGGAATCGCTGATCGCCGCGCTGGATGCGGCCCGACAAACACCGTGAAATCAAAACTGGCCAGCAGGCGCTCAACGACTCCCATCCCTGCGCCTCACCTTGCTATTTATTGCTTTGCGCCGCCTTTCTGTGCTGCTCGATGTGGGTCAAATGCAAGATAGCGGCTGCGGCCGTGTATTTCACCGAATCTTTGTCGTCGGATAGGGCTGGGGCAATCCGGCCAATTACCGCGGGGTCTCCATGCTGGGAGAGGGCGTCCAGGGCGGCCGCACGAACCAACTCGCTCTTGTCCTGGGTTGCTGCCTGGACCAAGGCCTCTTCGGTAGCGCGATCGGGGTCCTGCGCCAGAACCTTGGCGGATGCGGCCCGGACCGGCGAACTGTCATCCTTCACGATAGTTTTGATCGCGCTGTACCCGATCCCGGCGAAGGGAACAAACCCAATCCCCTCCTGAAAACCGAGCAGGGCCATCTTCTTGGGATCTTTCAGGGTATCGAGCTGGCCCGCCACCAGACCCTTGCCGCCTTTCCGCTCCCCGGTGAGGATCTCGTAGAAGACCTCATATCCACCCTTGTCCTTCATCGTCAACAGCGAATGGGCAGCGGCGATTACAACCGCTGGATCCTTATCGGATAGAGCCGCCGCCTCGAGCTTGGGGATAGCGGTGGTTGCATGCAATTCTCCCAGCGCGAAGGCCGCTGCCACGCGCACTTGCGGTTTGTCGTCATCCAGCGCATGAACAGCCAACGCGACCGCCCTGGCGTCGTCCTTCACCAACGAAAGCACTCGGACGGCCGTGGCGCGTTTTTCCGTGCTCTTGTCCTGGGTGCCCTTGAGCAGCAGTTCCCACGCCTGATCTTTCAGGGAGGGCTCGGGGGTCACAGCAGTCTTGGAGTCAGCCGCCGTGGCGGGGTTCGCGGCGGCTTTAGATTCCGCAACAGGTTTGTCGTGAGGCGACAAGGAAGCTGCGGGCGCAGAGGAAGTCTCCCCGGCGGCTGAAAGCGGGAGGCAGCAGATGGCGATAAGGAGTAGGGGAGCGATCTTCGGCATAGCAGCAAGCCTCCCGATGAATTGCGAACAAACAGCTATAACCCGAAGTCCACAGAGACTGCGGAGCTTCGCTCCGCCAGGCGGGTCCTGAGCGAAGTCGAAGGAGGGCGTCCGCCCCAACGCAGGCAGATCCACGGCCGGAAATCTTTCCACGTACATCATCTATAAAACCGCTCTAGCCCTTCCGCCGGCGAGCCTTGGCGGGAGTGCGCTCGCCTGGGAATACTCGCGCAAAAATCTGGTCAATGTTGCGCAATTGCCGCTTCAGATCGAACGCATGCTCGATCTGCTGGCGAGGCACACGACGCGTAATTTCTTTGTCATGCAATACCAGTTCGCGGAAATTCAGACCTTCTTTCCAGGCGCGCATGGCGTGGGTCTGCACCATGCGATAAGCGTCCTCACGCGAAACGCCGTGCTCCACCAGATCGAGCAGTAGTTGTCCGCTGAAAACCAGCCCGCCAGTGCTCTCCAGGTTAGCCATCATGCGCTCTGGATAGACGAACATTGTGTCCACCAGGTTGGCCGTCTTTTGCAGCATGTAGTCCGCCAGCGTGGTGGAATCGGGAATGATGACACGCTCCGCGGAAGAGTGGGAGATGTCGCGCTCGTGCCACAAGGCGACGTTTTCAAACCCGGCTTGCGCATTCGAGCGCACCACCCGCGCCAGACCGCTGATCTGCTCGCAGGTCACCGGATTACGCTTGTGGGGCATGGCGGAAGAGCCCTTCTGCTTTTCGCTGAAAAACTCTTCGGCCTCGCGTACTTCGGTTCGTTGCAGATGGCGGATTTCGGTGGCGATCTTTTCCAGCGTGCAGGCGATGACGGCAAGCGTAGCCAGAAAGGCAGCATGGCGGTCGCGCTGGATCACCTGGGAGGAAACCGCGGCGGCGTTCAGTCCCAGCCGGGCGCAGATCTTTTCCTCCAGCTCTGGGCTGAGATGGGCGAGGGTTCCCACGGCGCCGGACAATTTGCCCACGCGCATGTCCTCGGCTGCCCGCTCAAAGCGTTCGATGTTGCGCTGGGTTTCGGAATACCAGTTGGCGAGTTTGAATCCGAAAGTAATGGGTTCGGCGTGAACTCCGTGGGTGCGGCCGACCATGGGAGTGTCCTTGAACTCCCAGGCGCGGCGCTTGAGGACGTCGGAAAGCCGCTCGAGGTCGGCCGCAATGATGGAGGACGCCTGCCCAATCAGCAGGGCCTGGGCCGTATCCACCACGTCATTCGAGGTCAGGCCATAGTGAAACCAGCGAGCATCGGGACCAACAATCTCTGCCACCGCAGTGGTGAAGGCGATGACGTCATGCCGCACTTCGGCTTCGATCTCATGAATACGCTGCAGGTTGAAGTCGGCGCGCTCCCGGATCGCTCTGGCCGCATCTTTCGGCACCAGGCCCGCCTCCGCCAGAGTCTCGGTAGCGGCCACTTCGACGGTGAGCCAGGTGCGGAAACGGTTTTCGTCGCTCCAGATGCGGCCCATTTCAGGGCGGGTATAGCGAGGGATCACAGTTAACCACCTTTTCGCTCGTCCATAGAGACCGGGCGTCTGGCCAGTCAAGCCGGCACCCTGGCCTCCATCATTCTTAACAAAATGGGGACTACGGATTCTAACCGGAGGGGAACCCCGGTGACCAGCCGAGTGAAGCACTGGTAGTGGCTCAGTTTGATATGGAAGCGAGCCGAACGCGCGATTATGGTGTCGCAAAGAACGCGACACATCGCGCGG
>Ga0209415_10003047_pt1 | contig 31241 bp, 31 predicted proteins | sample PeaSoiSIISIP2007_FD_187696 | JGI IMG/M metagenome (GOLD analysis project Ga0209415, IMG submission 187696) | Peat soil microbial communities from Weissenstadt, Germany - SII-SIP-2007 (SPAdes) (version 2) | ecosystem: Environmental > Terrestrial > Soil > Wetlands > Peat | place: Germany... | reverse complement strand
TTGTAACTCAATTGATGATCGCCAAAGTTGATTAAAAGGCCTCGCGTTCTTAATCTGTGTAATCTGTGTAATCTGTGGTTCCCCGTTCAGAATTCCCCAAGGCGTATTTAGAGTGTTTTTCCTAGTTAATTTTCTCGTGAATTGATTTTGATATTGAAATTTTCGCAACATTAGATTAATATATAACTAGTGGTCTGACCGCCATACAGTCAGCAGGCTTGATTATGCGTCCTTTACTTGTAAGAGGCGAAGAATGGGGGTGAGACATAAGATTCAAGTGAGGGAAGAGGCCTGAATAAGGCCGAAAAGTAAGGGTAAAGCTATAACAAAAAAATAAGGAAAGGTGGAATCATTGATGCCATGGACACAGAGCTATGCCGCTCTCGGCAATAGTATTGGACTCACCGCGCTCGCAGTTGCTGTTCCCATTTTTTATCTGTTTTGGGCCTTAGCGATTAAGCGGATGAAGGGGTATCTCGCGGGAAGCACTACGCTCTTATTAACAATAGTTGATGTCGTGCTTGTTTATAAAATGCCGCTGGGTAGTGCAATTTCGGCAAGTTTACTTGGAATCCTCAATGGCGTGTTTCCTATTGCTTGGATTGTCATTGCCGCAGTCTTTTTATATAATCTGACGGTCGAAGCGGGGCAGTTTGAAATCATCAAAAGCTCTATCGCCTCGTTATCTAGTGATCGCCGCCTACAGGTCCTTCTAATTGCATTTTCGTTTGGAGCATTTTTGGAGGGGGCTGCCGGATTTGGTACTCCAGTGGCAATTGCCGGTGCGATCTTGATTGGTCTAGGTTTTGAGCCTCTTTATGCTGCAGGATTATGTTTGGTTGCCAATACGGCACCGGTTGCCTTCGGTGGAATTGGGATTCCAATCATTACGGCCAGTACCGCAACTGGAGTTAGTGCTAATCTAATCTCGATAGCTGTCGGACGTCAAGTTCCATTCCTTTCAGTTATTGTTCCGTTGTACTTGATTGTTATTATGGCCGGTTGGAAAGGGGCCAAAGAGGTCCTGCCAGCGATTGCTGTCTCCGGGTTGACGTTCGCTGTTGCTCAGTGGTGGTCTTCTAATTATTTAGGACCTTATCTCCCCGATATCATTGCTTCCTTATTTTCTCTAATTTCCACAGCGGTTTTTATCAAATTTTGGAAACCAAAAAACATCTGGCGTTTCCCACATGAGAAAAATGACAAGCTTGTGGAGCACAAAAAGTATCCGCTTAGTCAAATCCTCAAAGCGTGGTCTCCGTTCGCTATTCTGACGCTAGTCGTGGGTCTTTGGGGAACGGATGGGTTCAAAAATTTCGTCGGTAATCAGCTTAAATGGTTTGTTAACATCCCACATTGGCCAGGACTGGATGGACTCGTCTACAAAGCCGCACCGTTTGTTGCGAAACCTACGGTTTATGGCGCCAGTTATCGCTGGGACTTTTTCGTTGCAGCAGGGACAGCAATTTTGGTTACCGCGATCATCACCATGCTGATTTTGCGCATCAGTCCAAGTAAAGGGATTAGTGTGTTTGGAGCAACGCTCAAACAACTGACCTATCCTGTCATCACGATTGCTTCGGTTCTCGGTTTCGCATATCTGGCGAACTACTCTGGACTTTCTTATACATTAGGTCTCTTATTGGCCCAAACTGGTCATCTCTTTCCGTTCTTTTCACCGTTCCTCGGTTGGATCGGCGTATTCCTTACAGGTTCTGACACCTCAGCAAACGCACTCTTTGGTATGTTGCAAAAAGTTACAGCCCAACAAATTGGCATCAATCCATTACTGACGATAGCGGCGAATTGCTCAGGTGGAGGTCTCGGGAAAATGATTTCACCACAATCTATTGCCGTTGCTGCGGCAGCGACAGGTTTGGTGGGTAGAGAATCGGATCTCTTTCGTTTCACCTTTAAACATTCCCTACTCCTCTTGGTTTTTGTAGGTATCCTAATCTATTTACAAACGTATTTTTATCCAGGTATGATTCCGACAGTTGCAGCGTTGGCACGCTAAAATTAGTAAAGTGAAGTATTGTGGAAAAGGGTTGTTTTTTATCCCTTCCCACAATACTTTGACAACAAGGATATAAGGGTATTGATTTATGTCGATATTTGGATTAATATATAGTTATGTGGTCTGACAGGTAGGCCGCGAGCTAAAAGTTTTAAGGAGGTTAGAAAGATGTTAGCTCATGAAATTTTGCAAGAACTCGTCCAAGTGCTCGGCCGAGAAAACGTCCTCACTGAGCAGGAGGATTTACTGACTTATGCTTATGACGCAACCGCGGCGATGAAACACCATACGCCCGATGTTGTGGTTTCGCCCCTGTCTACAGAACAGGTCGCTGAGGTCGTAAAAATTGCCATGCGCTACCATGTTCCTATCTATCCGCGTGGTTCGGGAACAAACCTCAGTGGAGGAACCATTCCCACTGAAGGAGGTATCGTTCTCTCGATGCTTAACCTCAACAAAATTCTGGAAGTAGACCAGGACAATTTAACGGCAACCGTTCAACCTGGGGTAATTATCCAGGCTCTTAATAATGAAGCAGCAAAACTTGGCTTATTGTATCCGCCGGATCCTGGAACAGTTACCACTGCAACGATGGGTGGCTCGGTATCGGAGTGTTCGGGTGGCTTGCGTGGCCTGAAATACGGTGTAACTAAACATTATATTATGGGTTTGCAATTGGTCCTGGCGAATGGGGAAGTCATTCGCTGGGGCGGAAAAACGGTCAAGAACGTCACTGGGTATGATTTAGTGGCTCTCTTTACGGGGGCTGAAGGAACGTTGGGAATTATAACCGAAATCATTGTCAAATTAATTCCAGCTCCTGAAGCTCGTAAAAGTATCCTAGCTGTTTTCGATGATGTTGATAAAGCGGGAAAGGCCATCGCGGCTATTATTCGCAACAAGGTTATTCCGGCCACCCTAGAGATTATGGATAACGTGACGATTCAGACCGTGGAAAACTTTGTGCATGCGGGACTGCCGCTCGATGCCGAAGCGGTTCTTTTGTGTGAAGTCGATGGCTACCAAGAAGTTGTCGAAAGGGAAGCTGTTTTGGTGGAACGGATTTTGAACGAAGAAGGGGCTGTGCAGGTAAAAATCGCTAAAGATGATCAAGAGCGCGACCTTTTGTGGTTGGCTCGTCGCAGCGCACTACCAGCTCTCGCTCAAAAAAGGCCGACAACCGTACTTGAAGATGCGACCGTTCCACGAAGTAAAATTCCCGATATGCTTAAAGCAATCCGTCGAATTGCAACAAAACACAATCTGCAAATTGCCACGTTCGGGCATGCCGGAGACGGGAATTTGCATCCCACGATTTTGACCGATGAACGTGACTTGGAAGAAATGAAACGAGTGCATCTGGCCGTGGACGAAATTTTCCAAGTAGCTATAGCTTTAGGGGGAACCCTTTCCGGTGAACATGGGATTGGCATCGCTAAAATGAAGTATTTGGCTTGGGAGTTTGGAGAAGCCGGTGTGGCTGCTTTGCGGCATATTAAAGAAGCTCTAGATCCCGACTATATTCTAAATCCCGGGAAGCTAGTAAGGAGGGACTGATCGTGTCCGTATATAATTCGCTGGATTCGATTACCGAAGAACTCCATAAATGTATGAAATGCGGAAACTGCATGGCGGTATGCCCCATTTATAAGGAAACACGCCAAGAAGTTGCAGTGGCTAGAGGAAAGATTAGCTTAGTAGAATACCTTCTCTCTGGGGAGATAACGATGACGGAGGGCATGGCGGATCGTTTCTCCCTATGTACGACCTGCATGGCTTGTAATACCAACTGTCCCTGTGGGGTTAGATTTGATAAAATAATTCTTGCAGCCAGGGCAGAGGCCGTCCGTAAAAAAGGGCTCCATCCGGTCAAAAAGATTGCCTTCACGGCGTTAAAGATGCAGCGGGTGTTTGATTTCGGGATGAAGGCCGGAAGTATCTTTCAGGGTGTGGCCTTAAAAAACATTCCAGATCGACACAGCAAATTAGCACGGATGCGCGTTGATATCGGAATCGGCAAGGAAAAAGTGTTCCCCATGTTGTCCAAGAAGACCTTGCGTTCCGAGTTACCTGAAGTGATTACCGTGAAGAACCCAAAGATGAGAGTGGGGTTCTTCACAGGCTGTATGATCAACTATTTCTATACTGACATTGGTAGAGCCGTGGTCGAGGTGCTGACGGAAAACGACATTGAAGTTGTCATTCCAAGGTTCCAGGCCTGCTGTGGTATCCCAGCCTCGGTCAATGGAGATGTGGGCTCAGCACGTACTTTGGCTAAGCGTAATTTAAGGGCGTTTGAGAGGATGGGAGCAGATGCCCTAGTAGTTGCCTGTTCTTCTGGTGGTACTGCTTGGAAGCATGTTTTTGGTGAGTTGCTGGAGAATGATCCGGAACTTAAAGCCTTGGCGGATAAGTGGGCGAAAAAATCGTATGATATTTCAGAGTTCTTGATTCATCAAGTTCCTTTTAAAAAGGACGGTTTGGGACGAGTAGCACGTAAAGTGACCTATCATGACCCTTGTCACTTAAACCGTGGACAGGGGATTAGTAAAGAACCGCGCGAAATTCTTAAAAGTATTCCCGGTGTGGAACTGATTGAGATGAAAGAAGCTGGCCGTTGCTGTGGTATGGCTGGCTCCTTCAGCCTTGTCCACCCAGAGCTTTCTGTACAAATATCGGATCATAAAACAGCAGATATCCAGACGACAAATACGGATACCGTGGCAACAGGCTGTCCCGCTTGTCGCTTACAATTGCAAAGTGGGCTTGAAAATGCCAGGCTTGACGGAGAGGTATTGCACACAATTCAAATCTTGGCTGAGTCTTATCGAGTCGGCAAGGAAGAACTAAGGCGGCCTAAATAGTTGTAAGAATATCTGTTCAATTCCTTTAAGGTATTTTATGAAAGAAAATAACAAATCAAAGATGCCTTGGATATTTTGCGTCAGACAAGGAGGGATGTCGCCAGAGGCCGGATAAAAGAAGCCAGAGATCAGAATGGGACTACCCCGGTCTGATACATCTGGCTTCTGACATCTGATTTCTGAGTAAATAGACTGGCTGACTTGTTATTTTCTTGAATGTGCTTGGTTTAATCAGTGTTTCCATGTTTTATTTAAAAGAAGATTGGGTTTTGGTTATGGGATATGTTACACTAGGAAAGTAACAAGACCATGGATTTAACTCCTTAACTTGTTCATTAGAGAAGGTAGTCACAGATTTAGAAGGCCATGATAGTGAAATTTAGCAAAGCTCTTCCTTTAAGCAAAGGTTCAGAAGGAGTGACATAGGGTGATTATAAAACCCATTAAAACTCAAAAAATTTATGAACAAATTGTCGATCAGATCGGCCAACTCGTTGCAGAAGGGCAATTGAAACCTGGTGACCGTTTGCCTTCAGAGCGGGAATTAGTCGAGCGGTTTCAAGTCAGCCGTGCCTCTATTCGTGAAGCCATCAGCGCCCTTGAGGTAATGGGGTTGATCGAAGTTCGTTCTGGTGAAGGAACGTATATTAGACAAGTTAACATTGAGTCGGTGGTTGCTCCCCTGGCCTGGATGCTATTTATTGAAAAGGATACGGATCTGGAACTTTATGAGGCGCGCAAGATCCTAGAGGTTCAGGCTGCAGGGTTAGCGGCTGAGAGAGCGGAAGAAGATGAGATTGGTGAGATGTTCGAAGCTTTAGAAGTCATGCGCATGGATCTTCAAATACAGCGTCTGGGTGAAGATGCGGACCATCATTTTCATTATGCTATTGCCAGGGCTACCCATAACAAGATCCTGTTCCGTTTGATGAATACTATTTCAGATACTATGCGGAAAACCTTGAAGACCAGTCGTAGCAGGCTTTACGAAGACCAGAGCACGCCCGAAAAATTATATAAAGAGCATTATTCCCTTTATGAGGCAATTAAAAATCATGATGTGGAAAGAGCTCAGAAGCTTATGTTAGATCATTTAGTTGGTGTTGAGAACCAACTAGCCAACTATATACTTACGGATGGTACGTGAACTGGTTTACATTATGCAGAACTAGAAACTCACCATTTATAGAATGGGGACTTAGCAACGGATAAAAGAGGCGGAAACACAAAAGATAATGTGGTTCCTGCCTCTTTTTTAAAGAAATACAAGATAGAAACGTGAATAGTTTTAACTATAAACCCTAAGATAGTGAGGATAAAAATGTGACATGTCAAATGGTATACCACAACGGGAATTGTTTAAATACGAAAAAACCGTTTGCCCATGCTTGTAGATTGTGTATAGAGAGTTGTCCTCATCAAGCCATCTCGGAATATCGGCAGCTGGAGGCCAAAAAATGTACTGAATGTGGGGCATGTATGGCCGTGTGCCCAAGTGACGGCTTCGTGGATCGGACGATGGATAAACTCCATGATTATCTCATGGAGGCGGAAGAAATTATTTTAAATTGTCCACAGGCGATCCCAAGTGGTTTTGAGATTCCATGTCTAGGGATACTGGATCGGGACGGCTGGATGACACTCATGCTTCTGGCCAAGGAAAAACCCGTAACGATCATTACGGGAGTTTGTGCAGAGTGTGAAGATCGTCAAGCCTGTGCCGCTAGTGTACAGACTTTCAAACAGGTTCATGTGGACTGGCCGGAACATGCAATTGTCCGTATACAAGTTCGTCCAGATAAAGAGGGTGTAGAGCCAGAGGCTAAAGAGGTGCCACCTCTTGCTGTCGTTCCACATGTTGAGAAGACTGGTTGGCGGCAAAGAAGCCGGGACAAGCTCGAGGAATGGCTACCCAACTTGGCTGCCGATGAGACATATTCTCTACCAAAATCTCGTCAGTGGCTCTTAGAAGTTTTAGCGGAAAGATTGGCAGGGAAGATTCCGTTTCGTGGGTTATCCGTCGCGGATTCGTGTACAAGTTGTGGGGTATGTATAGCAATATGTCCGCAGGGCGCGTTGCAAAAGCGAGAAGTAATGAACTCAGAACCAGCAGATCCAGCGCAAGAGGACAAGATCGTGTCCTTGAGCCTTATTTATGAACCTCAGAAATGTGTTCACTGCGCTCGTTGTGTAGAAATTTGTCGACCTAAAGCGTTGTCATTGAACAGTAAACTGCTGTCTTATCGTTTACTGACAGGTAAAATATTGATTCACGAGGGAAGTCCGAAGTATTGTAGTCAATGTGGTAAACGAATTTTTGACAACTCAGAATTATGTCTGGTCTGTTCGACTAGTGGTCCGGATAGTCGTGGGTTTTTCGCTCCTTAGTGGGCCTTCCCAACCGAAGCGGCGAAATATATAGGGCGCTCCAAAGGATGTCCACAGACCGCCTAGCATAAGAACAGGCAGATTAACCCAGGCATAGTGTTGGGTTAGCAGGCGCCAAAGCCAGACCCATAGTCCTAGAAGGGTGAGTCCGACGAGTGTTTTATAGATCGAGGGAGCCAATCGAGTGCGCTCCTGATAATCTAGAAAGGTATCCTCTAAAAAATAGCCGCTTGTGAATCCGCTGACAAAGCCAACGATCTGCCACCCTTCACGGGTATGGTAAACAAGCAAAAGAAGTAGCGAGAGCGTGATGGAGAGGAGAAGTTTTGAAGGTAACGAAATTGGAATTTTGAACAGAGCTTTATCCAGTCGTTCAAACATAAGAACCATAAGAGAACCCAATAAATATCCGCCCAGGATGTCTCCAGGCCAATGCATCCCTAGGTATAGTCTTGAAAAGCCAATGCCGATGATCATGAAAAGACCTATCCCTAGCCAAACTTTCTGTTGTCGCCAACGCCGCCACACATAGGGGTAAAAAGTAGTTGCTCCTTGACTATGACCACTGGGAAAAGAATTCCCTGTAGCCGACGAAAGATAGAGGGAACGGACACCTGCTTGGCCAATCGGACGTTGGGTGTGAAATACGTCTTTCAGTAAGCCATTCAAAGCCATGGAGGTCAGGAATAAGACGGCAAGCCTGAATCCAAACCGTTTGTCCACATTCCAAAAAAAGACGGCAATTGATACAATGTAGGTTGGCTCACTTCCTAAAAAGCTAAGTAGAATAAAAAAAACATCGATATTGGGGTTATGAATGGATTGAATTGCCTGATAGAAGGCTAACATAGCTTATGACTGCCTTGGCCTAAGCATGGTGGCTACCACAGCCGCAGTTTGCCCCATGATCATGAGACGGTTTTTTCGGTTCTCGCAAAAGTTGATCGGCTAAATGGGCTGCATGAGAAATAGGCTGTTGTTGAATATCTTTGGCCAAGGCTATAATCTCCTTGATTTCTTCTGGGCTTAAGCCCACATTTGCGGCTTCAGAGACTGCAAGTCGAAGTGCGGCTAAGGCATTGCACGCGACTGCAGCTGAAATCTGCGTGGCGACGAAGGTGCGCTGATCAAGACTCATAAACTAGTCCTCCTGATTTTTCAAGTATTGTCTATTGATGTGAGTGTTTTGTCAATATTAGCATAGATAAGTTCTAAGGGCAAAGGAGGAAGTCGGGCGTTAGTGGGAGGAAGTTTCTTAGCATCCTACGCCGGTTGGTGTGCAAGTGGGGACGGTTCTTGATTGCATCCAGGCCCGTGACGTTGTTAGCGTCCAATGACGCAAGACCTCAGTGACACTTGTAGAAATGCTAAATAATGTTGTAAGATTTGTATAGATGCATAGTTCAAGGTTTTCTGGGAGGGCTTTTGGTTCAACCCTCAGTGACTAGTTTTGGCCGTACGACAGACCATAGGCATATGAAAGGAAATAGATTGATGAACGAATATCAGGTTATTGTGGTTGGTGGCGGAGCAGCTGGCATGATGGCTGCTGGTCAAGCTGCTAAAGGCGGTGCAAAGGTGCTATTACTAGAGAAGAAGGAACGTCTGGGTCGGAAAATTGCCATATCAGGTAAAGGACGTTGTAATATAACTAACGAAGAAAATGTCTCGGACTTTATTAGCCACTATCCGGGAAATGGTCGGTTCTTACATAGTATTCTGAGAGATTTTGATAATGTGGTCTTACGGGATTTTTTTGCCAGCTATGGAGTTGAGACTAAAGTTGAACGAGGAGGACGCGTTTTTCCAGTTTCTGATGAAGCAGAAAAGGTTGTTGAAGCCCTAGAGGCCTTTCTGGCAGATAAGGGAGTAGAGATACGATCAGGAATTGCTGTAGAAGAAATTATAGTCGAAAATGGGCAGGTTACAGGAGTGCGAGGAGCGGGTCAAAAAAGATATTTGGCACCTGTAGTTATTGTTTGTACTGGAGGCTCCTCTTACCCGGCGACTGGTTCAAATGGGGATGGGTTTCGGTTTGCTCGAAAACTTGGTCACCATGTGATTACACCCCGTCCAGCCTTGGTTCCCCTCAAAGCAGCCGAAGATTGGGCGAAAGAGCTACAAGGTCTTGCCTTGCGCAATGTAGAGGCCACTTTATGGATGGATGGAAAGAAGCGAGTTGCTGAGTTTGGAGAAATGCTGTTTACGCATTTTGGGGTATCTGGTCCCATCATTTTAACGCTAAGTCGTCAGGCCGGAGATGCGCTTCGTAAAGGAGAACAAGTCGAGTTGCGAATTAATTTGAAGCCCGCTCTTTCGCCCGAACAGTTAGATGCCCGAGTCCAACGGGATTTTCAAAAGTATAGCAACAAACAATTTAAGAATGCCTTGGATGACCTTTTGCCTCAGAGTCTGATTCCAGTCATGATCCGTTTGAGCAGAATTAACCCTGAAGGGCTTGTGCATCAGATCAGCCGTGAAGAACGAAAACGTTTGGTGGGGTTGTTGCAAGAGTTACCTCTCACGATTACAGAGACCCTGCCCATAGAGGCCGCAATTGTAACGGCTGGGGGAGTTGATGTTAAGGAAATCAACCCCAAAACAATGGCTTCAAAATGTGTAGAAGGGCTTTATTGGGCTGGCGAGGTTGTGGATGTCGATGGTATTACGGGCGGATATAACCTCCAGGCTGCGTTTGCAATGGGCTACAGAGCGGGACGTGCTGCTTGTGATAATGCTCTCTCTCGGTGGTCTGATTAATATGCTTTCTGCATAAACTCTTTTCGAGGTGGTGTACGTGCGTCGGAGAGAAAATTTATTGGAATTGGTGTGGAACACAGTTCAGCGGGGAGAACGCCAGTTCATCCGGGCAATGGTGCTGGCATCAGTATTACTTATCTTAATGCAGTTAAGTGTGGTAAGGGATCCGCTTCAATTCTATATGGCAGTGGCGTCAAAGGTCGAAGCTCCTCCATTGGAGTTGCCGACTCTTGCTAATCCTGCGCTTCTCGAATCAGTTAAGACCTGGCAGGTGACTTTAAAGGCGATACCTGCAGCTCCAATTCGGGTGCTTCAAAACGGGAAAATAATTGCCACTTTAGCTAAAGGCGAACAACAAATAATGGTTGAGTCCGGGCAAATTCAGTTGGACGGGACAGGTCTAGGTCAGACCATAAGGGTACAAGTCATAAAAAAAGATCCTCAATTACTTGAACCTCGTCAGAATCAGCTAGTCGTGTTACAAGGAAATATTCAAAATATGCTGGTGAGACCGTAGGTTGCAAATCCTACGTTGGCATACTATAATTACTCTCAAGTATAATTTTTCACTTTAAAAGTCCGAAGAGATCTTATTTGTCTTGAAGCCAAGAAAAGGAGGGTAGTACGGTAGGATGGAACTAACTTTTAGGATTGAAGAATGGTGGGACGGTTTCTAAACAAAACAAAGACACCTGAAAGGTGTCTTTTTATACTAGTAGGTCTTCATGTCGCTATACGGAACTACTGATGAATGTTAATAAGCTATTTTCACCCTTGACCAGCGCATCAGTATAACTTAGGGGAAAGGAAGAACGTGATAATGGCACAAAGCAAGAAAATTGCACTCGCTGCCTTAAAGATGGCTATGACAGAGAGCCGAGAAGAAGAGACTCATTTAAAAGAGTCATATTTGCGGCTGGGAATTAAAACCGCAGCGGTAGATTACGGTGGAGAGTACATCAGTTCAATCCGAAAGATTGTAGAACGTGCTATTGTCGCAGCCAAACGCGAAGGGGCCATCCAAGAGACACATGGGGATGAAGGGGCAGTTGCTGGCGCCACTCGTGAGGCGCTAAGTCAAATTATGAACAAAGCTATAGGTTTGAATATCGGCGGAAAGATTGGAATCGCACGTCAGGACGATCATTTAAGCGTTGCGATCTTTTTTGGAATCGGTCTATTACATTTGGATGAGGTAGCTGTGGGCTTGGGACATCGGGTTGCTCCTAAAGAATAAAGGGGGTAGAACATGGTAAGAGGAATTCGAGGTGCGACAACGGTAGAGAATAATGATGCCGAGGAGATTCGAATAGCGACTCAAGAACTGTTGCAGCTGATTCTGTCTGAAAATCAGCTTAGCACAGAAGACCTGGTCAGTGCCATTTTTACTGTTACTTCGGATTTGAACGCAGATTTTCCTGCGTCTAGTGCACGCGGCATAGGTTGGCAGTTGGTACCACTACTTTGTGCGACGGAAATTCCAGTGCCCGGTGCACTTCCGCGTTGCGTTCGAGTGCTATTGCACGTTAATACGACACGAAATCAAAAAGAAATCCGGCATATCTTTTTACGCAATGCCGCTTCATTGCGTAAAGATCTTGTTGATTCCGATACTTAAGAAGTAGGGATTGTGAGACTTTTTAATCGTGATTAGGGGTTGTGAGGACAGTCCTTTATATGGTAAGATGGTTTAAATTTTAAATTTGGCTGATGGATTAAAAGCTTTGTTTGGCAAAGCTTATGTAGGATGGTGTCAGTGGGTTTGTCGAGGTGCTTCGCTTAGAAGGACTTGCCAAAGATAAGTAGGATAGTAGGATGGGAGCGATTAAAAGTTATGGCACCCTCTATTTAGGGTGCCTTTTTGCATCCAAGTTGGAAATTGAAGAGTGACCTTGCGAGACAAGGGGCTTGGAGCATTGAATATTTTAGAAACTTGTACGAAACAATGTAGTATGGTAGAAAGGGGTCGGAGAGAATGATTATCGTTTTAAAAATGGGTTCGACGGTAGAGCAGATTGAAGAAGTTTCCACACGGTTAACTGAAGGGGGTTTCAAAGTACATCTGTCCCAAGGGGTAGAGAAAACAATCATGGGGGCTATTGGGGATCGGATGCGGATTGAAGCGCTTGATTTAGAAGCGTTGCCTTGGGTAGAAAAAGTTGTGCCTATTCTAGCACCGTATAAATTGGTCAGTCGCGAGTTTCATCCTGCGGATACTATTATCCGTGTTGGAGGACATGAAATTGGAGGAAATACGGTCCACGTTATGGCAGGACCTTGTGCGGTTGAAAGTCGAGCACAGATCTTGGAAACTGCCCATGCTGTGCGCGAGGCTGGGGCAACTTTTTTACGTGGCGGAGCCTTTAAGCCACGAACTTCTCCCTATTCTTTCCAGGGGCTGGAGGAAGAAGGATTACGCTATTTGGCAGAAGCCCGTGCTGAAACGGGACTTTTAGTGATAACAGAGGTTATTGATGCGCAGGACGTTTCTTTGGTGGCGGATTATGCGGATGTTCTCCAAATCGGCGCTCGGAACATGCAGAACTTCGTTCTACTCAAAGAAGTAGCCAAGTGCGGAAAACCTGTCCTTCTCAAAAGAGGGCCGTCTGCAACCTTAGAGGAATGGATGATGGCGGCAGAATATATTATGGCTGGAGGGAATTACCAAGTAATGTTCTGCGAACGGGGTATCCGAACCTTCGAAACTTATACGCGGAATACGCTCGATTTGAGCATGGTACCTGCTCTGCATGCCCTTTCACACTTACCAGTCATTATTGACCCTAGTCATGGAACTGGGCGGTGGCAACTGGTTCATCCTATGGCGAAAGCGGCTTTGGCTGCTGGAGCTGATGGCCTGATTGTCGAAGTTCATCCGCATCCAGAAAAGGCCGTTTCAGACGGAAAACAGTCCTTAACGCCTGAAAAGTTCCAAGTTATGATGGCTGATTTGGCAAGGCTTACTTCCGTTCTAGATCGTAAATTGGGGGAAGTGAAATCGTGATAGATGGTCCAGAAGGGATTTTAACGCCTGGATGGTCAGGCCTTCGCATTCCGAAGGCCTGCATCTTCGGCTTGGGACTGATCGGCGGGTCATGGGCCGGTGCTTTGCATCAGATGGGATGGGAGGTTTTTGCGGTTGATCCGGAGAGGTCGAGTATTGATGAAGCTGTATGTAGGGGATGGATTCAGGCAGGCTGGACAGAAATGCCAGCGTTTCTGGAGGTGGATTTGGTCGTTCTAGCTCTACCCCTTAAAGAGTTGGCGAATGGATATGATCAATTAATGGGCAGAATTTCCAAGGGGACGGTTGTTACCGATGTAGGAAGTATAAAAACAGAGATTTGCAATAAATCGCAAAGAGATGTCCAAACGCATTCTCGTGACTTTTATTTTGTAGGCGGTCACCCTATGGCAGGTTCGGAACAGTCTGGGTTTGGGGTCGCGGACCCTGATCTTTTTAGGGGGTATCCCTATGTCTTAACTCCTGCAACTGATTGCCCGCAACAAGTAGTTCAAAAGCTCGTAGAAATCGTTCAAGGGTTTGGAGCCAAAGTCGTGTTTCGAGAGCCTGTTAAACATGATGTAGAAGTGGCAATGGTTAGCCATATCCCTCATTTGCTAGCGGTAGCGCTAACCTTAGCTACGCAGGATGCTTCCAAGGAGGGGGAATCGGCCCTAGAATTAGCCGGACGGAGTTTCCGCGATTTGACGCGTATTGCAGACAGTTCTCCCGAGATGTGGAAGGAAATTATGGTGAGGAATGCCGAGGCAATTCTTGACGGGCTTACCTTTTGGGAACGAAGAATAAAGGAACTAAAGGAGTGCATTCAGCAGGGAGAGGGAGAGGAGATCGCCTCAGCGTTTCGCAAGGCACATGAGGTTCGGAGATTCATCAATTAGGCAGTTAGAAACGGTAAGTCAATCAAATCGATGACTGAGGGGGTTAATATTTATGCGAGGCGTGTTTATTAAGCCAGTCTCCGGTGTCAAAGGAGAAATTAGAGTCCCTGGTGATAAATCCATTTCCCATCGGGCGGCTCTCCTAGGCGGGATGGCTCATGGAGAAACCCATGTCTCGAATTTTCTATTAGGCCAGGACTGTTTAAGTACGCTTCAGTGTTTAAAACAACTGGGGGTCGCCTGGGAGAGACAGGGAACGGAAGTTTGGATTCGAGGCGAGGGGATGGAAGCCTGGCAGGAACCGACGGACGTACTTGATGCTGGTAATTCAGGGACGACGTCTCGGTTGATGCTTGGGGCATTGGCTGGTAGTCCTTTCTCTGTAACATTCACTGGAGACGAGTCCCTTCGATCTCGCCCAATGCGGCGTGTCACCGACCCACTCAAGCAGATGGGTGCCCAAATTATGGGTCGGCAAGGTGGTAATCTATTTCCGCTCACGATGAGCGGTGGTCAGCTGCAAGGACAGGCGTTTCGAACAGTCGTGGCCTCAGCCCAAGTAAAATCAGCTATTATCCTGGCAGGGGTGAGAGCGAATGGAGAAACGAAAGTGGAGGAACCGGCTCTTTCTAGAGATCATACTGAACGAATGCTCAGGGGGTTCGGTATCGAGGTACTCAGCGATAAAACCGAGGTAAGAGTTAAGGGCGGTGGCCGCCTTATTGGGCAAGATGTTTCGGTACCCGGAGACATTTCGTCGGCAGCTTTCTTTCTTATCTTAGGAAGTTTGGTTGGACGTGGAGAACTTATCCTGCCGAATGTTGGGGTAAACCCGACGCGTACCGGAATATTGGACGCCCTCAGAGCTATGGGGGCGGATATCGAATTGCTCGATGTTTCGGAAGTCTGTGGTGAGCCTAGGGCAACGTTGCGTGTTCGTCCCGCGCGACTTAAAGGGATCGAAATTGGAGGGGATATGATTCCGCGTCTAATTGATGAAATCCCGATTTTGGCTGTGGCCGCATGCCTAGCCGAAGGAGAAACTGTCATTCGGGATGCCGCAGAACTGCGGGTCAAGGAAACCGACCGCATCCGTTCGGTAGCGGAGGGATTAACCGCCTTGGGAGCCAAAGTTGAAGAACTTCCCGATGGGTTGCGCATTCAGGGTCAACCGTCCTTGCGGGGTGGACAAGCAAGTAGCCTAGGAGATCATCGGTTGGCTATGGCCTGGGCCATCGCTGGTATGTTATCTAAAGAAGGCGTCAGCGTGGAAGACTTAGAGGCAGCAGATGTATCCTATCCGGATTTTTTGGCCGTGCTTGAGAAGGTAGCTCAATGAATCAGAGGGTATCTCGTGAAGTGAAAAAAGGCTTTGCCTTTGGTTTGCGACAATCTTTGACGATAGCGATTGGGTATGCGCCAGTGGCGGTAACGTTTGGAATTTTAGCGACGCAGTTCGGCCTAACCTTTTGGGAAGCCGGACTGATGTCTTTTTTGGTTTATGCAGGTGCAGCACAGTTTATTGCGATTGCCATGCTTCATCAGGGGGCAACTGTAGGGATGGTTGGCCTGACCACATTAATTCTTAATAGTCGCCATTTGTTGATGAGTATGTCGGTTGTTCCTAATTTCCCCAATAGAACGCTGCCCTGGTCTTTAGGGTTGGCCCAAGGGCTTACAGATGAAACATTTGTACTAAATACGAGGGTATTGAAGGATGTGGACGGGGAAAGTAATCGTCGCCGTGTCATGCTAGGAATTAACCTTGGCGCGTTTGTATCTTGGTTTGTTTTTACAATCCTGGGGGGTGTGATCGGGAAATGGTTGCCGGTTCAGTTCTCGGGGTTCCAGTTCGCTCTCTTAGCCCTATTCATTATTTTGACGATATCATCGCTGTCTAAGAAAAACCTTATGACTTATCTTTTAGCCGCATTACTAGCCATCGTTTTCAAACTGCTTATCCCTGGGAAAGTATATTTGCTTTTGAGTGTGACTCTCGCGGCAGGCATTGGCGCATGGTGGCGTCGGAGAGAACTTCCACTTCAGAATGAGCAGCAAAAAGGGCAGATGCCAAAGTTGTAAAGAGAGGAGAGGAGGACCATGTCAGTCCGACTTCTTGAGACAATCTTATTAATGACCTTAGTCACTTATGGCTCGCGGGTTTTACCATTTCTCTTGTTCAAAGGAAAGAATGTTCAAGGCTTTGCGCGGGATTTCATTGAACTTGTCCCAATCGCCCTACTGGCGGCGTTAGTCATTCCAGACCTGATGATACAGGGAGATACAATTGCCATAATACATAATCCTTTTTTATGGGCAGGAGTCTTAACGTTTCTTTTTGCTCGGTTGGTTCCAAATCTTTTTCTAGGAATTATTTTTGGGATGAGTGTGTTTTGGGGATTGGATAAGTTTCTTAAGTGAATATAGTTCGATTAGAATTGGTAATCTACGAAAGATAAGATGTCTAGCTGTAAGTAGACATTTTTTTTGTTGCATCAAAATTTTCTCTCTCGCTAGAATTGTTTTTAAAAGTAGGAGAACCGTCCCCTTGTCTCTCCACCACAAGTTTATCAGGATACAATCTAAAAGCAGGAAATTCACCTCTAAAGGAGAATTAGTTTGTAGTTGGAGAGGAGTTTTGTGCAGGAACTGGCATATAGCTCGCTCGGCCTGGCAAAGGAGAGAATAGAATAATGGTCGGTGAAACCATTTATGCGGATAAAAAAAGAAACTCCGAGGAAATCTCAGAGTTTAAGTGTAGTTAAGTACCATTAATTAAGTTATAGTTAAAATGTTATTGTGGATAGCTACTGCTTGTTTTACTATCGTCCATCATATCCATCTCACTATCTTCATTAGAGCAACCGCACCCTCGTGATATAATGGTATAGCCGTACTGTTCGGATTTACGCCCAAGTAAAAAAGCTGCTATAAGACTGAGAACAAAAAGAAAACCATGTGTATGATAGTGTTGTCTTTGCCGGTAAAACATTTTTGAAATCCCTCCCTTTATTTTAGAATAGCCTTTTTGGCTGAATTCATGCGGGAAATTTCAGGAAATTAGTTAGGAGGCGCCGATGTGCGTTATGATGTATTGCTTTGGGATTTAGACGGAACCTTGACAGACCCTAAGGAAGGAATTACCCGCTCTGTTCAATTCGCCCTAAATCGACTGAATTATCCCTTCTCTGAGACTGATGATTTAGGTTGGATTATTGGTCCGCCGTTGAAAGAGAGCTTTAAAATCCTGCTTCAAACGTTGGATGAGACCCTCCTAGACCGAGCTATCACGATTTATCGGGAGCGTTATCAAAAAATAGGTCTCTATGAAAATATTCTTTACCCAGGAATTATGGAGTTAATTGTTCAATTAAAAGAAAAGGGCTGTAGACATTTGTTGGCGACGTCAAAACCTAGGGTCTTTGCCGAAAAAATTCTTCAACATTTTTCACTGGATTCTTACTTTAGTGTTATCATGGGAAGTGAATTGAATGGTCAATTTGTGGAGAAGGATGTTTTGATTGCGGAAGTGCTGAAAAAAGCACTTGCAGGTTCAAGATCCAAGACCGTAATGATTGGGGATCGCAGTTTTGACGTTCAAGGTGCAAGAGCCAATGGTATTGATGTTATTTCAGTCGGATATGGTTATGGGACGATTGAAGAATTGAGCAGTGCCTCACCTGATTTTATTGTTCCGAGTGTCAGAGACTTAGGAATATTACTATCTAGTTGATATTGTTATCCGTGGCTACAGGGACACTCGGTCATCCATGACCATCGGTCCCTTCTCGTCATCCATGACCATCGGATACCGGATAGCAGCATCCAAATATACGTAATCCTCGTCTTTTTTTTGGCGTACCATTCCTACAATACCATTATCTTGCGTTTCTTCAAGGTATTGTTGAACAACGAACTGATAAGCCCGCTCATCCCAAGGATCCAGAAAATCAGTCACTGTATTTAAATAACGTACTAAGGGGATTTTAAAATGACGATGATAAATTTGTAGTGTCGTTTCGGGTAGTCGCATATCAATCCCTCCCTTTATAGGTTAGTCTGAGGAAATAAGCGAAGAAATATGTGTCTAAATCAGGAAAGATGGAGGGTAAGTATGGACGAAGAAATTGAATTTAAGTTTGCCCAGACTGAGAGCCCTCTTATGAAACGAAATTTGAGTTGGGTAGATCTTATTTTGATTTTGGGTGGGATTGTTGGGGTATACATTTTATTGGCGTACGGAACGTTTAGGATAATGGCATTGTGGCCTCATGAACGCGCTTTAATGTATTTGAATGCCTTTATAACCCAGCTATCTTTTGGACTATTAATTTATATGCTGAAGAAATTTCGACATTGGGAATGGACAGATTTTGGTTGGCAGACTGTGTCACTAAAAGAAATTTTGTCTAGGGTCTTAGGGCTATATGCCATAACCTGGGCCATCAATATTACTTATGCCCTTGTCCTTTATAAATATGGGTTAACCCCACCGAGTACAGATGTTTATACTAAGTTACTAGGGCAAGCCACTTGGTATACTTTGATCCTTAATTTGCTCCTAGCAGGTGTCTTAGCTCCCCTGGTGGAAGAAACGTTATTTCGCGGAATTATATTTGGTAGTTTACAAGCGTATTTTGGAAAATGGACTGCAGCTGTGATTAGCGCCGCCATATTTTCTGGTCTTCATCTCCAAGCCTATGGTTTTTTTCCGCGCTTTATTTTGGGCATAGCTCTGGTTTACCTTTATGACAAGTACAAATCCCTCTATCCTTCTATTGCATTACATGCGTTGAACAACATAGTTGCTACCCTGATCGCAGCAAGTTTATCAAGATGAATAAGAGGAGGATTTTAGGGTGAAACAGGCACAACAAATGTCCTTGCAAATCGCCATAGATGGTCCTGCTGGGGCTGGAAAGAGTACGGTTGCAAAACTCGTAGCAAAACAATTAAATCTTTTCTATGTGGATACTGGTGCCATGTATCGGGCAATCGCTTACAAGGCCTTGAAAAATGGAATTTTGCTCGAAGATGAACTAAGTGTCAGCCAAATTGCTAAAACCACAGAGATCATACTAGATCATTCAGAAGAACGAGTTGTTTGGTGTGATGGAGAGAATGTCACCCTAGCTATTAGGAAGCCGGAAATTTCACGTGCCGTTTCAATCGTCGCGGCTTATGTAGGGGTCAGGGAACGTTTGGTCGAATTGCAACGTAGAGAGGCAACTCGAGGGGGTGTAGTTATGGATGGTCGTGATATTGGTACACATGTATTGCCGGAGGCCAATCTCAAAATCTTCTTAACCGCAACTCCTACGGAACGGGCAAGGCGTCGTTGGATGGAACTTGTCAAGGCGGGAAAAAATATTCCTCTTGAGGAGGTCGCTCATGATATGAAACAACGTGATCGCCAAGATATAGAAAGAAAAGTTTCGCCGTTAGAGCCTGCCCAAGACGCCGTCATTCTTGATACGACGGGTTACAGTGTGGAAGGGATGGTAGCTAAAATTGTAGCGTTAACGCAGGAGGATGAAAAATGACGCTTTATAGTTTTGTGAAAAGGATATTTCGCTTTCAGTTCAAATTAATGGGCTGGAAAATGCAAGGCGTGGAAAATATGCCGGCTGAAGGCCCTGTTATTTTAGCGATGAACCATGTGAGCCTTTGGGATCCGATTGTGGCAGCAAGTAGCCTTCCACGCCAGGTTTCCTTTATGGCCAAAGAAGAATTATTTTTAATACCCATCCTAGGGAGGATCTTCTTAAAGCTTGGTGCTTTCCCGGTTAAAAGGGGGCAAGGTGATATGAACGCCATCCGACAGTCTCTAGGGATCTTAAAAGAGGGGCGTGTCTTGGGGCTCTTTCCTGAAAGAGCACGCTTAGCGACAGGGACCGTTCAAAAAGGCCTACCAGGAATGGTCCTATTAATGGAAAAAAGCAAAGCTTCAGTCGTTCCCATCAAGGTCTATGGAACAAGGCACTTGTTAACAAAAGGATGGGGAAACCTTGCGGTCGTCGTTGGCAAGCCACTGACAGCTGAGATGCTCAAGGCTCCGGAAGGGGTCGGAAACCATCGGGAATGGATTGCCGAAAGGATTATGCAGGCGATGCTGGAACTGCCCGAGGCTAAGTGATTTGCTAGCACTTAGCCGCTGTGTCCCCTTTCTGAATATCTTCCCCAAAATAGCAGGAATTTGAGAACGTATAGAGAAGTAATCTTTTTTAGATTGCGCGATTAGGAGGTACCTAGCTTTGAAAGTTAAGCGGGCGGCTAAAGCCGGGTTTTGTTTTGGCGTCAAGCGCGCCTTAGATATGGCAGAACGAACAGTAGAAACCTCATCTGCGGTATCTCTTGGGCCACTTATTCATAATCAGCAGGTTGTGAAACGCTTGGCAGAACGCGGAATTCGTGTTGTTAATAACCTAGAAGAAGTGAAATCCGAACAAGCCTTGATTATCAGGTCTCATGGTGTAGCACCCCTTGTCTATCAGAGAGCTGAAAATAAAGGTATCCAGGTGGTGGACGCAACTTGTCCTTTTGTTCAGAAAGCCCAACGCCTAGGGGCCGAGTCTGCTCAACTGGGGCGACAAGTGATCGTTATGGGAGATAAACTCCATCCTGAAGTGCAGGGAATTTTGGGCTGGGCCGGAGAACATGCCATACCTATCCAAACGGTAGAGGAAGCCCAAGAACTTCCGTTTTACCTTCATTTAGCCGTTCTGGCGCAGACCACCCAACTTGCGGAAAACTTTGAGGGGATTGTTGAAGAGTTAAAACTTCATACTGAAGACCTTACAGTTCACAACACGATCTGTAATGCTACGGCAGAGCGACAAAAGGCGGCCCGCCAGTTAGCAGAAGAAGTTGATGTTATGGTGGTCGTTGGTGGGCGCAATAGTGCGAATACCCAGAAATTAGCAAGTATTTGTGCTGAACGTACGAAAACGTATCTGATTGAAACGGCGGAAGAGTTAGAAAACATCTGGTTCCAAGAATCTAGAACATCAGGCTTGACAGCAGGGGCGTCCACGCCAGATTGGATCATAGAGGAGGTTTATAAGAAGATGTCTGAAATGAATGAGGAAGAAATGGATATGACCAGTTGGGATAAAAGTTTTCAAGAACTTCATCTCGGTGCCCGGGTTTCCGGTAAGGTCGTTAAAATAACAAATGATGAGATATTTGTCGATATCGGCTGGAAATCGGAGGGCGTTATTCCTATTAAAGAGTTGGTGGTGACCAGGAAAACACGCTTGGAAGATCTCCCGTCGATCGGAGACGAAATTACGGCAGTGGTCTTGCGTGTGGAAAATGAAGCAGGGTATACGGTCCTTTCGAAACAACAAGCAGATGAAGAGAAAGCTGAGGAACGTCTACGAAAGTTAGCAGAGAGTAAAGAAGAGATTCAAGCTAAAGTGGTTGAGATTGTTAAAGGTGGTTTGGTTGTTGACGTGGGAGTTCGTGGTTTCGTTCCTGCCTCTCAAGTTCAACTGGGGTATGTTGAAGATCTCAATCAGTTTTTAGGTCAAACTCTTCGCTTGCGTATGATCGAATTCAATCCCTCTAAACGGAAAGTGGTTCTTTCTCAAAAAATTATTTTGGCAGAAGAACAGGTAATTAAGCGCAGAAATTTACTTGAAACTCTCAAAGAGGGGGACGTGGTGACAGGGGTCGTCCGGAGGATGGCCGATTTCGGTGTGTTTGTAGACATCGGCGGTATGGACGGTTTGCTTCATGTTTCAGACATAGCCTACGCTCGGATTAAGCATCCTTCGGAGGTACTGAAAATAGGGGATGAAGTTGAAGTCCAAGTATTAAAATTCGAACAAAAAACTAGAAGACTATCACTTGGACTTAAACAGCTTAAAGTAAGTCCCTGGATTCAAGCGGCTGAAAAATATCCTGTTGGATCGTTAGTTCAAGGCATTGTGGTGCGTATTGCTACGTTTGGTGCTTTCATCCAACTTGAAGATGGGATAGATGGGTTAGTGCATATTTCCCAATTGGCGGACCATCGTGTCAATAAGGTGGAGGAGGTACTTAAAGTTGGGGAGCGGGTCAACGCTAGGGTCCTCGAATGTAAGCCTGAGGAGAAACGGATCAGTCTAAGCATTCGCAAGGTGATTTTTGACGCTGCTCAGACTGAGGATGTTCTGGCTTTAGCTTCGCAATCTGAAGGCGAACCAGTAACTATCGGTGATGCACTTGGTAATACTAACTTCACAGAAAAATCAGAGGAATAGCTGCCAGCACTTGTGTTTAAACTAAGTGCGTAATGACTTCTTGCTCTTAGGTGCAGGAAGTCATTTTCCTGCAAGGCTTTGAAGGAAGGTGATCCAGATGGCTAAACGACAATCGGCGTTGCCCATTGATTTTCCAATCTTATTCTTAACACTGACACTTTTAGCTTTTGGCTTAATAATGGTGTTAAGTTCTGGGGCAGTACTGGGTTTTAACGCTTCACAAAATACATATTTCTATGTCTTTCAGCAAATGAAGTGGGTACTCATCGGAATTTTTTTCGCGTTTGTGGCCATTAGAGTTCCTTATGCGTTTTGGCGCAGGTTCGCGGGTTTTGGCGTCTTAATTAGTCTGGGCTTACTGATCGCAGTCATTTTCACGGATAAAGGGATTGCGACGCAAGGTTCAGCCCGTTGGATTAAAGTCGTAGGAATCACAATTCAGCCTTCTGAAATTACAAAATTGGCTCTAGTGCTCTTTTATGCGCATGTTTTAGACCGATACCCAGTTATAAAAGGCAAAGGCTGGCACACTCCATTAGGAATACTGATTCCGGTGTCTACTCTTGTTTTGGCTCTAGTTTATAAACAACCGGATTTGGGGACGACGATGGTTATCGCGTTGACGAGTGCAGTGATGCTGTTGCAGACGGAAATCTCGACGCTCTGGTTTGTACTGGCTGGTCCAACTTTTGGCTTACCGCTTTTCTATCTGATCTATCGCACCAAGGATCAACCGACCCATTATCAATGGGATCGAATTTTGGCATGGTTAAACCCATGGAAATACGCAGCGAATATTGGCTACCAGATTACAAACGCTGAGATTGCCTTTGGCTCCGGCGGCTTGTTTGGAGTGGGCTTGGGTCGAAGTCTGCAAAAATACGGGTTTCTTCCGGAAAACCATACAGATATGATCTTTGCCATGGTTGGAGAGGAACTAGGCTTGGCAGGCACCCTTCTCCTAGTATTTCTCTTTATAGCGTTGTATGCGCGAGCCTACTATGTTGTTCGGGAATGTCCGGATCGCTTTGGAAGACTATTAGGTTTTGGACTGACCTCCACATTAGCGATTCAGACAACCATTAATTTAGGCGTAGTGACCGGGGTGTTACCGGTTACGGGGATCACCCTGCCTCTGATCTCATATGGTGGAAGTTCCCTAGTCATTACCTTGACTGAACTTGGTTTGCTTTTAAACCTATCCCGCTTTCGCACAAAAGCACCAACCTATCCGGTAAAGAACCTTCCTAAAATTACAGTCTAAACTCGATCTAAGTTGGGAAACATATAGATAAGGAAGGAGGGCGAGTTTTTGATTTTTCCCTATGGAGAATGGGTTATTTTTTTCTTAGGAATCACAACTTGGATCGAAAAACGAGCCTCCCGGCGATTCTTCCTAATCTTGGCTATTGCTTGGCTAATCGGAAAAGGAATAGAGTTAGTCTTCCCTTCAACAATGCCCTGGAGTTGGCACTTTGCACGACTGGCGGTCAGCCTGGTTGTTTTGGTATGTGCTTTGCAGCGCGCTAAGCGGAGGATTGTACCTCTTTTAGTTACCACCTTTATACAGAGCATGGAAACCCTTTTTCTCGTTAATGATCCTGGAGTGATTCCCTATGGAGCTTGGCTTTTCACAGGCGTGCTGGTTGTAGCTGCTTGGCTGACTGCTAAGTGTTACTGGGGAACAGTAGCTGCTTTCACAGGGAGCGTTCTTGTGAACCAAGCTTTAGTGCGTTTTACCAATGAGGGGATCGTGAGGCATACGGATTTTCCAGATGCGTTTGTTTGGAATTTCGGAGTGATACTCTTTGCTGTTTGGGCAGGTCTCCGTGCAGGATGGCAACACTGGTTAAAAAGAAAAATGCAAAAAACGAGCGAGGAGCCTATATTACCCGTGCATCGGGTAGGAGTATGTGATCACTCGGAAGAACGAGAACTCCAGTAGCGGGCTCGTTAGGCATATGAAGGAAATTACAAGTCAAAGACGCCAAAATAGACCGGCAGACTGATTTGTTATTTTTTTGAATGTGCCGAAGATTTGTAGTATACTTGTAAACGATTGAGGCTGGGATAATATGCCCTGATCTAGAATGTCGGGAGGATGAAACATTTTGTCTAAAGGGCTTGTGGTCGCCGCAGTCGAAACAGGGAGTATTGCAGAAGAAATGGAGATTCAAGTCGGAGATCGAGTTCTGGCAGTGAATGAAGAAGAACTTAACGATATTATTGACTTTCAGTTTGGCATAGCGGAAGAGGAGTTTACGCTGCTTATTGAAAAGATAAATGGCGAACTATGGGAGCTTGAAATAGAAAGGGATCCTGGAGAATTCTTAGGTTTAGAGTTAGAAACAATCAGCGCTGAGGGGTTAAAACTCTGTCGTAATAATTGTGCGTTTTGTTTTGTAGCGCAAATGCCCCCAGGTATGCGGTCTACTCTTTATGATAAAGATGATGATTATCGTTTGTCGATTACACAGGGGAGTTTTATCACCCTGTCCAATTTGAGTGAAGAAGAATTAAGACGGATTATTTCTTTGCATCTTAGTCCTCTGTATATTTCTGTCCATGCCTGGAACCCAGAAGTACGTGCCCGTCTAATGGGAAACCCCCAGGCAGGCAAGTTGCCAGAGCAGCTTCGGCGCTTAACCGAGGCTGGAATTGTTGTTCATGCGCAAGTTGTCTTGATCCCAGAACATAACGATGGAGACGTGTTGACAGAAACAATCGAACGGTTAGGTGAACTTTATCCGGCTGTGCAATCAATTGCTGTGGTTCCGGTAGGGTTAACTCGCTATCGCAAACAGCTGACAACGTTGCGCGGATTTACGGCGCCTGAAGCGCGTCAGATCTTGGATCAGGGCGAGAGCTGGCAAACAAACTTTTTCGCGCAAACCGGACAACACCTTGTTTATTTCGCCGATGAATTTTATGTTTTGGCTGGACGGGAGTTTCCTGAAGCCAGTGTTTATGACGATTTCCCCCAATTAGAAAACGGTGTGGGCATGGCACGAAAATTTATGACTGAGATTGAAGCTGGTTGGAAACAGCTGCCGGAAGCAATCTCAGAGCGTCCTATCCATTTGATTACTGGCACATCAGCGCAGGATTTCTTCGAATTATTGCGAGACCGCTTAATGAAACAAGTGATCGGTTTGAAGCTCACGGTACATGCCATCCGCAATGATTTCTTTGGGTCATCCGTCACTGTCGCAGGATTACTGACGGCGCAGGATATCGCCCTTCAATTAGGAGATATGGGAGGGGAAGAGTTTCTTATTCCCAGTGTTATGCTTAAGGCGGATGAGGATCTCTTTCTCGATGATCAGAGCGTTCAATGGTTAGAGGGAAAAGTTAATGGTAAGGCGAGCATTGTTGAAAACAATGGCCTAGCTTTTTTAGAACATGTGATTGGATATACTTTGGGAGGTAAAACTATTGAGTAAACCTATTGTAGCTATTGTGGGCCGTCCGAATGTCGGGAAATCTACGTTGTTTAATCGGATTACCGGCGGACTTGTGGCCATTGTGGAAAATATGCCTGGGGTGACGAGAGATCGTCTCTACCGAGATGCCGAGTGGCTGGGACGGAAGTTCGCCTTGATTGATACAGGGGGAATCGAATTTAAAGATGAAGGGACGCCAATCGCCGCTCAGATGCGCAGGCAAGCAGAAATCGCCATGGAAGAAGCGGACGTTGTTGTTTTTGTCGTGGATGCTCAGATACCACCTACGGCGGACGATGAGATGATTGCCCGTACTTTGCGACGGTCTGGAAAACCGGTCTTACTTGCTGCGAACAAAGTAGAAGATTTTGCGAAGGTAGAAGGGCAACTTTACGACTTCTTAAGTTTAGGGTTAGGAGAAGCAATTCCCATTTCGGCAGTTCACGGCATGAATACGGGAGATTTACTCGACTTGGTGATTTCCAACTTACCAGAGAATAATGAAGAAGAGTTTGATCCGGATGTGATACGCATTTCCGTCATCGGTCGTCCCAATGTGGGAAAATCATCCTTGGTTAATACCATGCTTGGGAAAAATCGAGTTATTGTCAGTAACATACCAGGAACTACCCGGGATGCGATAGATACTCCCTTTGAACACGAAGGGAGGCATTATATACTGATAGATACGGCAGGAATGCGCCGCAAAGGGCGTATTGATGAACTAACTGAGCAATATAGTGTCGTCCGTTCTCTCCGGGCAGTTGATCGTTCTGATGTGATTCTCATGCTTATAGACGCGGTGGATGGAGTTACGGAACAAGACAAAAAGATTGCCGGATATGCCCATGAAGCAGGTAAAGCAATTATTTTGGTAGTCAACAAATGGGATCTCGTTGAAAAAGATGAGAAGACCATCAACAAATTCGAAAAGACGATTCGCGAAGAATTAGGCTTTATGCAGTATGCACCAACCATGTTCATTTCTGCCTTAACTGGACAACGGGTCAATAAAATTCTTGATCTTGTCGATTTCGTGGTTGAACAAAACGCCACTCGAGTGACGACGGCTACCTTGAACACCTTGCTTAGAGAATGGCTCCATCTCAATCCGCCCCCGTCCGATAAAGGACGGCGCTTAAAGGTTCGCTACCTTACTCAGGTGGGCGTTAAGCCACCGACGTTCGTTTTCTTCGTCAATGACCCCGAACTGATGCACTTTTCCTATAAACGATATTTGGAGAATCAAATGCGTAAACATTTTGGGTTTGAGGGTACTCCGATCCGAATGGTGATTCGACAAAAAGATGAAGAAAAGGAGTAAGTCATGTTGCGCTACCTAATTTTTATCCTGACGTATTTCCTAGGTGCCATTCCTTTTGCCTATCTAGCGGGCCAATTCAAAGGGATTGACGTACGTCGGCATGGCAGCGGAAATATCGGCACAACGAATGCTTTTCGCCTTCTGGGAGTTAAAATGGGCATCTTGGTGTTGCTAGGAGATGCCCTAAAAGGGGCGTTAGCTGCTTATCTCGGCCTGCGAGTTTTTGGGAATTCGGGAGGTTGGGGAGGAATCATTGGGGGGTTACTGGCCATGGCTGGCCATAGCTGGAATCCCTTTTTTGGCTTTCGACCGAGCGGCAAAGGGGTTGCCGCTGGATTTGGCATAGTTACCGTTTTAATGCCGAAAGTTATGTTTTTCGCAATTGCTCTATTTCTCCTAGTAGTGGGGACGACACGCTATGTTTCGATGGGATCGGTTGTTGGTGCACTCACGGTTGCGATCGCAGTGTTTGTATTTCCAGAACCGCTCGCCTATAAGTTTTTCGGTTTGATCGGCGCAACAGCCGTGTTGGTTCTTCATCGTGCCAATTTCCAACGTGTATTACAAGGAACGGAACATCGGTTCGGTGAAAAGAAGTAGCGAGGCAGGTGATTCGTGGTTTGAGGGTTTCGGGACGTGGTTAAGTCATATTCGAACCACGAACTACGGACATTGAATATCGAACATCTATTTGAGGGGGAGTAAAAGTATGCCCAAGGTAGCGGTTTATGGGGCCGGGAGCTGGGGAAGTGCTTTGGCCGTGCTGTTAGCGAATGCAGGTCATCAGGTTGCGCTCATCGGTCGTCATCCGGATGAAATGGAACTCATGACGAAGCAACGTGAAAACGCACGATATTTGCCGGGAGTTGTTTTGCCTCAAGGACTTCTCCCAACCACGGATCTTGCACTTTTAAACGTTGATCTTGTTGTTTTAAGTGTGCCGTCCCATAATGTTAGAGAGGCGGCCCGTGTGGTAAAGCCCTTCCTCAGGCCAGGTTGTATTGTGGTCAATACAGCTAAGGGGATGGAAGAAGGAACTCACCTTCGCCTCTCAGAAGTATTGACAGAGGAGCTTCCGCAAAATCCGATTGCCGTGTTGTCGGGTCCAAGCCATGCAGAAGAAGTCGGACGGGATATGCCGACAACCGTAGTGGTTGCCTCGGATGTAGGAACCGCAGAAGCAGTTCAAGATTTGATGATGACCCCGAAGTTTAGAGTCTATACGAATCCTGATGTTATCGGAGTTGAGCTCGGTGGGGCTTTGAAGAATGTCATTGCTTTGTGCACTGGGATTGCGGAGGGGTTTGGGTTTGGAGACAACACCAAAGCGGCTCTTATGACCAGGGGATTAGCGGAGATTGCACGTTTAGGTGTAGCCCTAGGGGGGCATCCATTGACCTTTGCCGGATTATCGGGCGTTGGCGACCTTATAGTTACCTGTACTAGCCCACATAGCCGTAATCGTCGGGCCGGTGTCGCTCTTGGACAGGGTATACCATTAGAGACGGTGCTGAGAGACATTGGGATGGTTGTTGAAGGGGTTAAGGCAGCGCGCATAGCCTACGAACTTAGTGTGGAAAAACATATTTCCATGCCTATTACAGAACAAGCCTATAAGGTGCTGTTTGAAGGTGCTGATCCGAAAGTGGCAGTCGCGGAATTGATGTTGCGTGGGAAACGCCATGAACTGGAAGAAGCTGTGGAGATGAGTTGGTTGAAATAATATACATATTTTTATACTTTGTTTCATAGACGTAGAAGAGGTTGTAAAAAAACCTTGTCTGCGTTTTTTATTGTCTTGTCATAATTACCCAAGAGCGTCAATATACTTATATTGCTTAATGTGCTAGTCCGGTCATCGGAGACCACGGGTTACAGGGGGGTGGAAGGGGAGAAAAGGTGGAGGCCCTTCCCCAAATTTTGGGACAGCACTCAAAAGGGAGGGAAATTACTAATGGAAAAATTAGACATTTTTAGAGATATTGCTGAACGTACGGGAGGCGATATTTACCTCGGTGTCGTAGGGCCAGTCCGTACAGGAAAGTCCACCTTTATCAAACGATTCATGGACCTCCTGGTCCTGCCTAACATTCAAGATGCCTTTGAGCGAGAGCGGGCCAAAGATGAGCTACCTCAAAGTGGGACAGGAAGAACGATCACGACGACAGAACCTAAATTTATTCCATCAGAATCTGTAGAAATAGTTGTGAAAGACTCAATCCACATGAATGTGCGTTTGGTTGATTGTGTTGGGTATAGTGTGGAAGGTGCCTTAGGGTATGAAGCAGAAGACGGTGAAGAGCCTCGGATGATGAAAACATCATGGAGTGACGAACCCATGTCTTTCCAGGATGCAGCTGAGATGGGCACCCGTAAAGTCATAACCGATCATGCCACGATCGGTATTGTGATTACAACAGATGGTTCAATAACCGATATTCCACGTGAGGCATACCTAGATGCAGAAGAACGGGTTATTTCCGAGCTCCGTCAACTTGGAAAACCCTTTGTAGTGGTCTTAAATACAATCCGTCCCTATGCAGAAAATACGTTGGAATTGAGCCGTTCTCTGGAGGAAAAATATGGGATACCAGTTATTGCGGTGAATTGCTTGGAAATGAAACAAGAGGATATCACGCAAATTCTTGAAGAAGTATTGTATGAGTTCCCTGTTGCTGAAGTCAATATCGACCTGCCAAAATGGGTTGAGGAACTCGATAGCACTCATCCGATCAGGGCTGCTTTTGAGGAAACTGTGCGTAAAGCAATTGATGGGGTACGGCGTTTGCGGGATATTGATCAGGCCTTAGACGCTTTGACAGAATGCCAATATGCGCAAGATGTACTTCTTAAAGAGATGAACTTGGGTACAGGAGTCGCCAATGTTGAAATAACCGCTGTCGAAGGGCTCTTTAAAACTGTCCTGCAAGATCTCACGGGGATAGAAATTGAAGGAGATCATACCTTGCTCCGTTTAGTGTTAGACTATAGCAAGGGTAAGAAGGAATGGGATAAAGTGTCAGCGGCCATTGAAGAAGTCCGTATCAATGGTTATGGCGTTGTCACACCCCAATTGGAAGAGATGTTCCTCGAAGAACCTGAACTTGTCAAACAGGGAGGACATTATGGTATCAAGCTCAAAGCAAGTGCTCCATCGTTGCATATTATCAGAGCAGATATCACGACAGAAATTACGCCGTTAATCGGAACTGAAAAACAAGCCGAGGAATTAGTCAAGTATATCCTTGATGAGTTTGAAAGTGACCCGAAGAAGGTTTGGGGGTCAAATATTTTTGGCAAATCCTTGCATGATTTGGTTCGTGAGGGAATCCAAAATAAACTCTATCGGATGCCTGAAAATGCCCAACATAAGCTCCAAGACACCTTACAACGGATTGTTAATGACGGTAGTGGAGGCCTTATTTGCATCATAATTTAGTTAGTATCTATTAGGGATAAACATCTAAGAGACTAATATAATTAAAGGGACTAAGAGATCGGAAAAGGAACGTATGGGTCATCGCTTTAAGGCGAGATCTAGTGTTCCTTTTTCTTTAGGTTCCGTTTTACCCACTATGACAAAACTGACATACTCCGCTATCTTCCGAGTTTGCGCTCGAATTAGTGTTCTTGCCAAACTCGTGCGGATTAGCTTATAATATGTCTGAACATTTAGACGGAATGATCGAGGAGAGAGATAGGGGCGATTGGGTGGTTGACAAGACAAACGATTTTTTAATTGTCAGTAAAAATATATTGCCGGAAGCCATCTTGAAGACTGCTAAGGCAAAAGAATTACTTGTCAAAGGGGATGTCTATACTATCAATGATGCTGTGGAACGTGTAGGGCTTAGCCGAAGTGCCTATTATAAATATAAGGACGGCGTGTTCCCTTTTTACGAGGCAAGCAGGGAAAAGATCATTACGATTTCGCTCATTCTCGAAAATAAAGCGGGAGTACTCTCTCACGTTCTTAATTTCATTGCCTCAGTCAAAGGCAACGTTCTAACCATTAATCAGGGAATTCCACTGCAAGGAATTGCTAATGTCTCGCTTTCCATTGAAACAGCAGGAATGGCAGATACCCCCGAAAATCTTTTGTTTGGTCTGGCAGAAATCAATGGGGTAAGAAAGATAGAAGTAATTGGACAAACTTAGAGTTGCTTTTTCTCACTTAATATGATATCTTGTAACAGTCCTTCATATGAGGGTACTAAGTCGGGGCGTGGCTCAGCTTGGCAGAGCGCTACCTTGGGGTGGTAGAGGTCGCACGTTCGAATCGTGTCGCTCCGACCA
>Ga0209415_10003046_pt1 | contig 31245 bp, 18 predicted proteins | sample PeaSoiSIISIP2007_FD_187696 | JGI IMG/M metagenome (GOLD analysis project Ga0209415, IMG submission 187696) | Peat soil microbial communities from Weissenstadt, Germany - SII-SIP-2007 (SPAdes) (version 2) | ecosystem: Environmental > Terrestrial > Soil > Wetlands > Peat | place: Germany... | reverse complement strand
AGTTGGTGTGGCGATGGTCAGGCCTACCAACTGCAGGCCTTGCTGGCGTCCTTGGAGCGTCTGCCGGAATCAGAGCGGCATCTCGTGCTCGACCCGGCCTGCCGGCTCTACCCGACGCTCCATCACCGCTGGTTGGCCCACGATTTTGTGGCGGTCAGCAGCCTAGCAGCCCTCTTGCGCCAGCCCTGCGGCCTGACGGCAGTCCAAGGAGGACTGGACCATGCCCGCACGTTCCTGTTGACCGCGATGGGGCACTCATTCCATGAGTTTGGTCCGAGCGGGGCGGTGGTCGCGGGGATTGATATCCATCGCCCGGACACCTTTGTGCCCGTTGCCGGGCTGAGCTACCTCAATAATCCGCTCACCCCGACAGAGATCGCGCGGCAGATTCTGCAAGCCTAGCCAACCGTCCGTAGCGCCACGGACGGACTGGTCCTGCTCAATGGCGTCTGGAGCAGGGCGCCGGAGCTGCAGCCCCAGATGGCTGATTTGGCTCGGCGGGCGCATGTCATCGTGGCGGACCCGGCCATTTTCCCTCTCAAATCGTTATTCAAGACGCCGCCGCCCCGGCTGCATCTGGTCGCGGTTTCACCTGCCCGCGAGTGTCCGGAGTGGCTCCACGTTGAGGTTCAGGTGCCGTGAAGCCGGCTTGCGGCGCCGGCTTGAAGAGCAATGGAGACAGGCGGCTGTTCTGTCTGTGCGTTTGAACGGAGGGACCCGCACCAACGAAAGTTCAAGATGGGGGCTAAACGTACAACGACAGCCTGGGCCCCCGCTTCATCCGCCCAGGCGCCCCGGCCGGGCAAGGGTTGGGCCGGAAACGATTGGTCCGAGCGGAGATTCCAGCGTTTAAGAGCACGGCTCCGCAAAAAAAACATCATGGCGTCGAGACCAGCCCGTAAAAACAAGGGTACTAAGCGCGCCGGCCCTGGGGGAGGCGGCCCCGCTTGACCCCTGGCGCGGCAGACTCTTCGGGCACGGGCGCGGGCTGTGTGACGGCACCCAAACGAAAAGAACGGGGGGCGCGCCGGGCCGCGGACCAGGGGGATCTCCGGGAAAAGAAAAAATGGGGTGTGAGAGGCGTACCGAACGCCTTCCGGCAGCCCCAGGCCCCCGGGCTCGCACCATAATGGAACTGGAAGGCAAGAGATCGGCACGAAGCGAAAAAACCGAAGCCAGCAAATGACAGCGCAGATAAAGAGGAGAGGGAAAGGCCAGGAGGGCAGCCTCGCAACCCGCAACGCGGTCGCCATCGCCCTCTACCGCGCCGGCCGCACCTGGGAATCGTTGGCGGAGCTACGCCGCTCCATCGACCTCCACCCGGCCAGCCCGGTCCCGCGCATCAGCCTTGCGCACATCCTGCTCCATGAGGGCCGCCCGGAGGAGGCGCGGGCCGAGGTCCAGGGGATCTTCGCCCTCGGGACCCGCGCCAACGCCCATCAGGACAGAGGGCTCGACGACGCAATCTTCCTGCACCGGCGGATCCAGGTAAGGCTCGCAGAGAGGCAGCAGTCGGCGGCAAGCCGCGCTATCGAGGATCTCCGCCGGTCTGCCGAGGCCTTCTCGGGCTATCCCGTCCGCATCGTCTCCGAGGGGCTCCGCGAGGAAGCCTCCTTCCGATTTACAGCCGCCAAACACGAAAATAAACGCACTTCGAGCCGACCCCGACAGGAAACAAAAAGTAATCCAACTTATGAAACACGACTCGCCCAACAAATCAATGGACCTGGTAGACTTAGCCAACCTTCGCCTGCAGGTTAGCGATCACCCCGCCGCAGAGCGCCTCGTGCGTCAGGCACTGGCGGCGGACCCACACAACCTCCCCGCGCTGAATACTCTGGCCGTTATCTTCCACTTCACCAAGCGCGACCGCCAGGCCATGCAGATCCTCCGCCGCACCATCAACACCCGCCCCGAAGACCCAAACGCATATTATAATCTGGCCGGCATATTCTGCGGCAAGGGAGAGCCCGAGCAGTCCCTCAAAACGCTCGAACGGCTCTTCGCGAACGCGAGCTGCAGTTCCGAGGTTGCAGGGACCATCTTCTCCCATGAGTTTATGCTGTGCGATGAGCTGCAACACATCTTGGCGCAGGAGAATTCCGAGAGGGCGTCCGATGCGGTAGAGGAGTTGCGCCGCGAGGTCGTCCACATCACCGGCCGTCCCGTCGACATCGATTATGGCGAGGTTCCGCAGGGGCTCGCTGCGGTGGCGCAAATGGCCTCCGAATCGGGCACCGGCCACCACGTCATCTCTTACGATCCCACGCTGCCCGACCTCGTCCTGCCGCATGTCATAGCGCATGAGCTCACGCACCTCGAGCTCGAGGCACGGGCGCAAGCCGCGGGCAAGGCCAGGACCCTCGCCCCTTGCCCGGCGACGAGCGAGTTCCTGCGGAACTTCTGCTCACCCCGCGACCATTTAACCCGGCTCCGCGGGCTCGGGTGGAAAGAGGAGTGCATCGGCCGCGCCGTCTCCCAGTGGGCCGAAAGCGTCCTATTCAACTTGATGAACACGCCGGCCGACCTGGTCGTGGAAACCAGGCTCCGCGAACGCTTGCCCATCCTCTCGGCCTCGCAGTTCCTCGCCATGGGAGAGTTGGCCCGGCGGCTCGCCGACCTGCGGAACCACTCGAGCCCGGACAGTGTTGTCACACGCCAGACGATGCGCATTATCCTGGCCCTCTGGTCCGTCCGCCTGCGCCTGCACGACTCAATCTTCCACCACACGACCGCCTTCGGCCTGGACTACATGGGCACCGAGGCTTACCCCCTGGCAACCCAACTCTGGGAGTGCTGGCAAGCGGCCGCACCCTCCCTCGGCCCCGGCGATGAGTATCGCCTCATCGACGAGTTCGCCGAAATCGTCGGCCTGCGCCAGGGCTACGAATGGGCCACCGGCCCCACCGTCACACCGGAGGCGCCCAAGGCATAACACTGGCGAGGGCATGACGACGAGCGCATCATCCACCTGTGCTCCCAGGCTGTCCTGGCTTCGTTCGGCCAAGGCCCATCCGCCGCGCCCAACATCCCAAACCTCCCGGTCGGGTCCATGACTTTCTCCTGGCGCGGCGGCAGGTGGCCGCTGCCGCGTTAAAGGGGGCCAAGGCGGGACCCCGCTCTTCTCAACGACAATCACCCACAATGAAGGCTGCTTCCAAACAAGGGCGATTCGAGGGCAAATCAAAGCCGACCAGATTCCTGAGAATCCCCTGCCCTCGGCAGACGAATCGTTGGCTGATTGCACCGATCAGCGGGACCCGGGCACGGGACCGGTCAAATTGGCGCAGTTCCGGGGCGCGCTCACCCTCCCTCGGCACCCGGGCGCTCTTCAGCCAGGCCCTGCCTTCCCTGAATGGTCACAGTGGTATCGCCGAGCATCCGCCGGTTGCGCCCGAAACGATTGGTCCGAGCGGAGATTCCGCCGTTTGAGAGCACACCTCCGCTCAAGAATGCAGCTAAGCCGATGAAACATACGACCGCAAACAACACAGGCACACAACCCGGGGCGCAGCAGCCTTCCCCGAGCGACGAGAAGCTGGATCCAGATATCCAGGAATGGTTGGATCAAGCAATGCGTCTCCTGAAGCAAGCGGCAACGACTGCGGCAAAGCGAAGCCCGTCCCTATCGCGCGCCGTTAACCTGCAGTTTCAGGAGCACACAAAAAATGGTGCTATTGAGGCCCCCACCGTGCAATTCTTTGACCACAACCGGCGCTGGTCGCCGGCTGGAAGCCATGATTGCAAACCGTAGAGCCGCCTGCCGCCCGTGTGGTTTGGCCAGGCTCAAGACGGCAGGTCTGCTGAAATATGAAAACCAAGGGTCATTTGTCCGGAGCGCGAGTATATCTCTCCGGCCCGATGGATTTTGTGGCGTCGCGGGCGCGGGAGTCGAAGTTCGGCTGGCGCAATCGCGCGGGCCAGTTCCTGTGCGCCTGCGGGGCCACGGTGTTCGACCCGTGGAACAAGCCCGGCGTGCGCGGCCTCCACGAGTATGGCCTCGAAGGGGCGGAGACACATAACCTGCGCCAGGCGTGGACGTTCGCGCCGGGACCCGCCGGCGCCGCCGCCCGCGCTAAGGTCTGCGGCAAGTTCTGGGAGACCCTGCACATTGACTTGCGCATGGTGGACACGAGCGATTTCACCATCGCCCATTGCCCGACGAACATCTACAGCGTGGGCACGCCGCACGAAATCGCGCTGTGCCGGCAGCAGCGCAAGCCGGTGCTCTTCGTTAGCCCGCCGGTGACCTTCCCGGCGCTGGAGCAGTTGCGCTGCCACCTGGCCGGCGATCCCGTGGCGCTGAAGCTGCTGGACCAACTGCAGGCCGAGGTGCCCATCAAGCCGAACCCGCGCGGCATCCCGAGCTCGTGGTATATGCCGCAGGTGGGTGGGGACCATTTCTTCGACAGCTTCGGCTTCCACTACTACCGGGAGCAGTTCGGTTGGGCGGACAGTCCGCTGGACGCGCAGGAGCAGGGCCGGAAGCTGGACAACCCGCTGCTGCCGTTCCTGGAGAAGCTGAACCAGGACCTGCCGAAGAAGTGGAACAACCGCCTGAGGAAATACGTGCCCAACGATGACTGGCTGCTGTGGGATTTATAGCGCATGGAACGGCCGAATCCCCAACGATTATGCAGGTGCTGGAATGAATTCGCCTCCAGGCCGCCGTCAGGACCGTGGCACGCATTGCAATCGGCGCAAAATGTAGTTATGTTCGGACTGTGAACTGGCATCAACTCATTGAGGAGCGCGGTTATGAAATGGACCAGGTTGTAGTGGAGGTTCTGCGCCGCGACCCCGCCAAGCTCGACCGGGTGGTTGGCTGGATCGAAGAGCGTCTGGCCGACCCGGATTATTCCGTTCATTCGAAGGACGCTTTACAGGAGTGGCTCAATCTGATACGTGCGCGCGGACTGCCCGGCGTCCTGGAGAAATTGGCCGACCGCAGCGAAGATGCCTTCCGCATGAGGCACAGCAGCCCCTTCGCGGTCATCATGCCGCAGGACGGGCGCACGCGGATTCTGCGCCGATATGAAACGCTCCGACCTCGAGCACATCCTGCGGCCGTCTAAAGGCGTCACGGGCGAGGCGGAGTTTGTCGTCATCGGCAGCCAAGCTATTCTCGGACGGTTTCCCGATGCGCCGCGTGTCCTCCGCCAATCCATGGAAGCGGACCTCTACCCCCGCTACCGTCCCGAGCTGGCCGAACTCATCGAAGGTAGCCTCGGGCGCTACTCCCAATTTGACCAAACCTTTGGCTACTGGGCCGACGGCGTCTCGCCGGATACGGCGACCTTGCCGCAGGGCTGGGAACAAAGACTGACGCCTCTGTCCAACGAGAACACCGGCGGCGCCATTGGCTGGTGTCTGGATCCGCACGACCTTGCGATCAGCAAGCTGGCAGCTCGCCGTGAAAAAGACCTGGCCTATGTCACCGGGCTGTTGCACTTCAAAATGGTGCGAGCGAGCCAGCTGCAAGAACTCATTCGGACATTTGACGACCCACCGTTACGGGAAAAAATCGGCGAGGCGTTGCAGCTTTGCTTGAAGGACTAAGCGGGTTTGCGCTGACAATATCGGGAGCTAAATTCCTCGGTTCGGGTGAACCTGAGTGCTTTCGGGGTGCTCGGTGCGGGGTCGCCGGCAGATGTCATCGGGCAGGTCGGCCAGAGGCACTCCTTGGCCAAGAGCACCAGTGGCGGCGGAGGTTAGCGCCAGGTTCCCGGAAGCCGGGTCCACGAAGTACCCATCCAAATGGCCGGCCAGGTTGTCGCGAAGCTGCGCCTGCCCTCGATCCCATGCGATCCCGCCATGCACCAGGTTGTCTGCAATCTCGATCTGCGTGGTGCCCGTGCCAATGCAGATGCCTTTGAGCCGCACGCGCCCATGGTGTGGTTGCCGCCGCTTTCGGCGCCCGCGCCGGATTGGGCGCCGGCGCGCTCGCCGACCTCGGTCTGGTAATCCATAAAAACCCAGACAATCTTGTCGAGGCCAAGTGCGGCATAGACCTCGACGTCATCTTTGGCCCCGAAGCGCCGGCGCAAAGCGGCGCCGATTTCCGGCGTGTGCCAGAGGTCCACCGGCGTGCGGTCTGTGGGCTGCCGTTGGAGGGTGGCGAGGATCCGTTCTTTCGGTTTCGTGAATACGGCTTACAGCGGCTTGCTGGTGATCAGTCCAATGCCTCGGCCTTTGCTGCCGCAGGCACAGTAGTAAAGATAGAACGTGTCATTCTTCGCGTTGTAAACCAGGGAGACCTTGTGCGCGTATTGCTGGTCGAGGCCGCTCGGGTTGCCGCCGGCCTTGTAGAGCGGTTCCGCATCCGCCGTCCAATGGACCAAGTCGCGCGAGAAGGCCGCCATGATGTGGGCGCCGCCCCGGCCCACGCCGAAGTAGAACATGGTCCAATGGTCGTCATCCCGAAACACCTTGGGATCGGAGGCGAATTGGGCATCGTAACCGCCCTCACGGTTGCGGATCACCGGGTTGGCGGGATACCGCAGCCAATGCAGCAGGTCGGTGGAAAAGGCCAGGCCCGTCTGCTCGGTGCCGCCGTTGGCCGCGTTATAGAAATCGAAGAACCGGCCGCGATACTCGACCAGCCAGGGCTGGTAAATGCAGTCCTTTTCCCACGCCCCGCAATCCGGGTCCTGGACGCTCAGGATCGGGGCGTTTCTGGCCCGGTGCCACGTCAGGCCGTCATCGCTCCAGGCCACACCTTCGTAGCCGGGGCGCAACTCGTAGCCGCCCTGGCGCGGGTAGCACCCGTAGAGCGTCCAATACTTACCCTCCCGCCGTTTGAGCAGGCGCGGGGCCTTTACGTCATAAGACTCATAAAGGAATGCGCCGATGACGCACCCGCCGAAATCGAACTCGCCCGGCGGACCGAAGCCCATGGCCAGCCGGGGCTGGGTCCACTGGACCAGGTTCGTGCTTTCGGCGACGAACGAGTTGTAACCCTGGCCGTCGAAGGCAATGAAGCTCATGAACCACTTGTCTGGTTGGCCGGGCAGTTGATAGACGCAGGGGCAATCCGCGTTGCGGAACTGCTGGTAGCCGGGAATGTTCGGTTCGGCGGGGAGGACGTGCTCGGGGCGATAATGCCAGCCACGATAAGGAGCCGACCACCTGGCGACTGTCTCCCAATCCAGGTCCCGGGCTGCCGTGGGTTCGGCTGCTTGGAACCTGCCCAGCGCGCTCAGCAGCAAGGCGACAAGGAACGGCAGACGTTGGGACATGGCCAGGCGGTTAAAGGCTGGCTTCACAATGGCAGGGGCATCCTGGTGCATTGGCGCAGAGCCTAACCAGTCATTTGGGGACAGGCAAGCGGCCTGAAAGGACTCGACAGGCGCTGATGCTACAGCCAAAAGAACAGCCATGATTACAACGCAAACGATGATGCTGTTGGGGCTGACGCTGTTCGCGGTGCGGGGGCTGGGAGCAGCCGCCATGGATCCACGAGGGCCAGTAGAGTATCCGGGGATGAAGCCGGTGGTGGACGAACAAGGTGTCCAGGTGAGGGACTACGCCTTTCGCAACGAGTGCCGGAAGCCGTCGCCGTGGCAGGCACGATGGATTTGGCTGGGCGGAGATCCCACGCCGGCGGTCGCGATGTTCCGCAAGGAGATCACGCTGGCCGAGGCGCCCAAGCGCGTGGCCGCCTGGCTGACGGCGGACATGAAATACCGGCTCTACGTCAATGGCCGGCTCGTGTCTCGTGGGCCCGTGGACATCGGCCGCGATTACGCTGGTGGCGATACGCATCGCTGGTTTTATGATTTCCGCGACCTGACGCCCTTTTTCCAGAAAGCCGGCAACGTTATCGCGGCAGAGGTGTTTCGGCAATGGCCGATCGGCTTCACCGTTTCGCGCGGTCAACCGGGGTTTCTCTTCGAGGCGGACGTGACGGCCCCGGGGCAGGAGAAGGTGATCGTGAAATCCGACGCGACCTGGCGAGCATTGCCGGGAGCGCAGTTCCCCGACGCGACCACTTACGATGCCGGCAACGAGCCCGCCGGTTGGCGCTCACCGGGCTTTGACGACATGGCGTGGCCGCTGTGCCGCGAGGTGAAGGACGTTTGGGAACCGCTGGCAGCAAGCGAGATTCCTCCGTTGATGGAGGCGCGTTATCCGGTCCGACGCCTTGAGGGCCTGCCGAGCAAGGTCATCACTCAGGACGGCAGTTTTCGCGTCCTATTCGATCGGGTGCTCAGCGCATATCCGACCTTGAAGGCTAAGGGCGGCAAGGGGGCGCGGATGAGGGTCCGGGCGCAACATTCCGCGACCGTGATTCTGGGCGGGGGTGAGCAGTATTTCGAGTTCCCGTTTATGACTGAAATCGCGCCGGCGTTCACGGTCGAGTTGAAGAACGTCACCTCGCCGGTGGAGATCCTGGATGTCGGGGCCAACTTCACGTCCCAGCCGGTGGAGTATCGGGGGACCTTCGAATGCAGCGACGCGAAGCTGAACCAGATCTGGAAGGCCTCGCGCTGGGCCGTGCAGGTCTGCTTGCAGACGCATCACCTGGATTCGCCCAACCACCAGGAGCCGATAAGCGATCCGGGCGATTACGTGATCGAGGCAATGGTGAACCACTACGCGTTCGCCCAGCCGTGGCTGGCGCGGCAGGACGTGCGCAAGTTTGCCTGGCTGCTCGCGGACGAGCACTATCGCAACTTCCACACGAGCTATGCGATCGCCTGGCTGCAGATGCTGATGGACTACTACGACTACACCGGCGACCAATCGCTGGTCCGGAAAATGACGCCATACGTCCACGAATTGCTGGACACGTACACGTCATGGCGCGGCACAAACGGCCTCATTTCGGAGGCGCCGAACTACATGTTCATGGATTGGGTGGACATTGGCGGTTTCGGCTGTCATCACCCGCCCGCGGTGATTGGGCAGGGCTACCTCACGGCGTTTTATTACCACGGGCTGGAAATGGCCGCGCGCATGGCGGCGATGGCCGGCGACTCGGCACGTGTCGAGAAGTATGCGAAGCTGCGCGCGGAACTCGCGGCGGCCTTCAACCGGGAACTGTGGGTGGCCAATAAAGGACTCTATCGCGATGGGAAGCCGTTCCAGAGCTCAGTCAAACCGGGCCAGTGGCTGCCGGCAGACAAGGACATCGAGACTTTCAGCCCGCACGTCAACCTTCTGGCCGTGCTCTACGACCTGGCGCCGCAGGAACGACAGGCCGCCATTGTCGAGCGCGTGATTGCGGCCAAGCCGCTCAACACGCAGCCGTGGTTCATGCATTGGGTCTTTTCGGCCATTGACCATGCCGGGCTGTTCGACAAATACGGCGCGCGCCAAATGCGCCGCTGGCAGATCGTGCCTGAGACGCAGTCCTTTCACGAAATGTGGAATGGCGGCGACCTGAGCCACGGCTGGTGCTCGACGCCGCTGGTGCAGATGTCGGCGCGGGTGCTGGGAGTGACACCGGGCGCGCCCGGCTACAAAACGGCCGTCATCCGCCCCTGGCTGTGCGACTTGGCCTGGGCCAAGGGCAGCGTGCCGACGCCGCACGGCGACGTGGCCGTATCCTGGGCGTTGGGCGAGGACAGACTGACGCTCGGCGTGACCATTCCCGCCGATACGGAAGCCGAGGTGACCGTGCCCACCTCCCGCTTCGAACAGCCGGCGATCACCCTGGACGGCAGGAAGGTCGAGCCGGTGGTTCACCTTTCCTCCGGCACATACTATTTTGAGGTCACCGGGAAGCTCAAGCCGCCCCCGCCCGCCTCCGCCGACGAGGAAATGAGCGAGGCCGCCGGAGATGACCACGAAGCCGACGTGCTCAAGGATGACCTGCTGCATCGATTCCTGGGCAGCGCCGAGGATCATTGCTCGCACACTGGCGGCGGAGCGAATGCCAGCGCGCTCTTGAACGGCACCACACGCAATGGTTCCGGCGGCACCACCACCGCCGACGACGGTCAGACCTTTCGTGGCTACGGCAAGGGCGACTGGCTGACGCTCCGGCTTAAGCAGCCTTGCGACCTGAGCGAAATCCGAACGTTTGCTAGTCACCCGGACGCTCGGGCCAGTCAATTCTACACCGTGCTGGTCGCCTATGCCGCCGAGCCTGGCAGATTCGTGAAGCTCGGCTCCGGTTCCAAGTCCTCCAACGGTGGAGCAACGGAATTGCGTCTCCCGGTGAAGGCCGACGGCGTCGCGGCCGTGCGCTTCGAGTTTGAAGATGGCCCGTTGGGATTCAACGTGTATCGCGAGGTCAATGTGGTGGGACAACCAACTCCTGCCGTTGAACCCATCGCCGCGTTTACTCCCGGCGCACGCATCTTGTTTCAAGGCGACTCGATCACCGACGGCAATCGCGGGCGCAGCGCCGATCCGAATCATATCCTGGGCCACGGCTATGTCTTCCTGATCGCCGCCCGGTACGGCGCCGCTTTTCCCGACGCGAAGCTCGACTTCATCAATCGGGGCGTCAGCGGCGACACCGTCCTCGACCTGGAGAATCGCTGGCAGCCGGACACACTCGACTTGAAGCCCGACCTCCTGAGCATCCTCATCGGTGTGAACGACCACGGCAAAGGTGTCCCGCTCGAACAATATGAGCAGGTCTATGACCAAGTCATCACTGCGGCCAAGGGAGCGAACTCAAAGCTCAAACTGGTGCTGGGCGAGCCCTTTGTGAAGCCTGCGGGGACGATCAATGAGGACATTCTCCGGCGCCAGGAGATCGTTGCCCGGTTGGCGCGAAAACACGGCGCGGCGCTGGTGCATTTCCAGAGGGTCTTCGACGAGGCCGCGAAGAGGGCGCCGGCCGACTATTGGATCTGGGACAGTGTGCATCCCACTTATCGCGGCCATCAACTCATGGCTGACGAATGGGAGCGGGTGGTGCGGGACTTTTGGAAATAAGGGCTTTCATAGTTCAACCGTTTTGAGCGACCCGGTATCGCGGCAGTTGATGCAGCGGCAGTGGCCGGGCAGGCGGCCGTCAATCCAGGCGGCCCGTTCACCATCGGGGCTTTTGGTTGCGGGCGAACCAATCGCACAAGAGCCGCTGCCGCTCCGTGGGCGAGTCTGCCGACCGCGTATCCTGCCGGTCCGAGCCGTGCTCGACGCTCCAACCGCTCCATTCCCGAAACGCGTGGTAGCTCCAGTCCCACCCATAGGCTTCAAAAATGTCAATGAGGTCCCTCAGATACCGAGCCGCGCTGTTGTCTGGGGCCCACCGAATAGCACTGAATTCCCCGATGTAAAGGTGAACATGGTAGCGCTCTTGAAAGGCAATCGCCGGCTGGAGCGCTTTTTGGAGTTGGGCCTTGTCCCACTCTCTGCCGTCGATGAGGCCCGGATAGCGATACGCGGGTCCAGAACCAAACACGCCCTGGTGGGTGAAGGCGTGCGGGAGATACATGTGAACGCTATAGACCACGTTCGAGACGGCGATGGGGACCAACTCGGCCAAGCCCTCCGGGCTGCCCCATTGAGACGGCTCGAGGATGATCGCCCGCTCGGGATCGATGGCGCGAATGGCGCGGGCGGCCCGTTCCGATAGCGCCTGCCAGTCGTCGCAATCGTCCTCACTCTCTTCCTCCACCGGTTCGTTTGCCAAGTCGTAGCCCCAAATCGCCTTTGCGTCCTTGTATCGAGTCGCAATGCGGCGCCAGACCTCAACAAACTTTTCCTGGACCTGCCGGTCGCTGAACAATCCGCCGTCCGAGCCGAGATACCCGCCGACCGTAGCTTTGCCGCCGGGAGGAGAATGCAGGTCGACGACCACAAGGAGGCCGTATTTCTCGCACAGGGGCAGGACAGCATCGAGCCTCTTCAACTCGCCTTCCAGCCAGGCATCGTACTGGCCGGGTGTTGTGGTTTGGCCGACTCGGCCGGAGCGGATGAGTTGAAAGCGAATGAGATTGGCCTTCCAGTCCTGGCCGAGGACACGGAGACTCTCGGCGTCGATGCCCGGGCTGACCATGGCGCCCCGCAGTCGTGGCAAGGAGTGGCCTTTGAAAACCGGACCCGCCACAGGTTCTGGTTGAACCGTGAGCGGCGCCTTGGCCACGGTGAGTTTGAGGTCATCGAACCAGACCTTGCCGGTGACTCGTTCCAGGCCCAGCACGAGCGTGAGGTTCGTGGTGTCGGCCGGTACGTGGGCCGTGAACCCGGCTCGCCGCCAGTTGAAAGTGCCCGTTTCCAGGGTTGCTTGCGGGTAGGAGTTTCCCGCCGGGCTCTCCGTGATGAGCATGAATTTGATGCCGTTCCAGGGGTTGGGCTTGGGGCTGACGTGTTCCGCCCGTACCATCACGGACCCGCGAATCCGGCAGCCGCGAAGAGCTGCGGCCGGCAGTTGCCTGGAGATGGTGGCGCCGGACGCATTGGCTCTGGCTTCCAAAGCCACCGCTCGCGCACTGGCGTAGCCTGATTCCAACCCCGCCGCGCCAGACCACCCGCTGAGCGCATTGGCGTTTTCGAAATCGGCCTTATAAACGACGTCGCCCTTCCTCAGAGTTCCTGGTGGCGGTATCAGCGATTCGTTTGGCTGGAAGGCGTCTGCGGCGACGGCGGGAATCAGCCAGGTGAGGATGATCGCCGCCAAGGCGGAAGCCACAGCGGGTCTCATCCGGCTTGGAAGGGTTAGCCAATGTCGAGCAGTCGCGCCAGTCATACTCACCAGGTGAGGGAATCACCGGCGGAGGAGCGGCGCAAGCCCAACCTGCATCATCCGGGTTAGCGGCCCTGGAGGAAAACCTCGCGAACCGCCTCCAGGTATTCCAGCCCGTTGACCGTGTCGGGCTCCAGGTAGCTGCCTTCGGTCCACTCGTTCCAGCAATTGATGGTCAGGATGCGCGGCCCGCTGGGCTGGGCGAGCAGGCGCTCTTTGGTTTTCTTGAGTGCGTCGCGGAAGTTCTCGGGCGTGTTCTGGCCGATCGTGTTCGTAAACGGATAGCCGAAGTTGCCGAACTCGTCCTCCTGGGCCGCACGCGGGCTCGAATCCCAGCCCATGCTCACGTTCGGGAAATACGGCACGTCAAACAGCTTCTTCGCACGGTCCCAATATTTGAAATACTCGTCACGCGCGAAGTTGTAGTCCGTAACCTGCTCGGGGAGTGGCACGTGATGAACCCACACGTAGGACGTGACGGAATCGAAGCCCAGATCGCGCACCAGCTTCGCTGCGTCCGCGGGCTTGTTCTCGCCTGGCAGAATCGGTTGCCCCCAGACCACGGCATTGAGATGCAATCCCGGTAGTCCGGCGGCGCGGGCCTTGGCGCGGAATCGGTCCAGCGCCACGCGCGTCGCCTCCACGCTGCCGAAGCTCTCGAGTAGTTTGGAAAGGTCATAGAACGAAAAGTAGGGCCGCCCGTCGATGCGCCAATAGGAGGGGTGCTGGAAATAATCCTTGATGAGATGATCGCCGACCCTCTCGAAGGTCGCGGGTGCGACTTTTCCGGGAAAGAGCAGCTTGGGCGGCGTGCCGCGCTTGTAGGGCTGAATCTCCAGCCAATCGTGGTTCGCCCACATGAAGGCGAACTTGACGCGGTGACGGTTGGTCGCGTGGAGGAACCCAAGGTCAATCGGACGGTCCAGGAACGGGCCGTCGTTGTAATAATACCAGTCGAAGATGAATGCGTTGATGCCGTGGTCCGCCGCGGCCGCGATCTTCTGCGCCATGACCTTGGGATCGGACTCGTCCGCGTAACCCCACAACGGGACTTTCGGCTGCTGATGCCCGGGAAAGCGGGGCCTGGCGGCTTTGACCAGCTCCCACTCCGACCAGTCCTTCTCCTTCATCTTCGTGTTGCGCGGATCGCCGGGATGGTAGTTGCCGAAGTAGTAGCTGGCCACGGTGATCTTGGGCGAGGCCGCGGCCTCGTCCGCCGAGTCGGCGGGCGGGATGAGCGGCAGGTCCAGCCACGCCAGGCCGACGTCGCGATCCATGTGGCTCCTCACTCCGCCCGGCATTTTCGCCGAGCCATTTCCATCGTAGAAAATCGCGAGCCGGCTGCCGGCCTTAACGACCGAGGGGAGGCCGATGATGTGCTTCGACCATTGGCAGTTGATGCGGTCAAGCACCACGGCCTTGTGGTCACTGTTCCAGCGGGTGAGGTCCCGGGTCCAATAAACCCAGATGGCGTCGGCGTACTCCAGGCCATCCTCCACCCCAACGTGGTTGGTGAACAGGAACCAGGTCTTGGTCTCGTCGTCGTAGAAAAGGGAGGAGTTCTCCACCTGCTCCTCCGGCGGCACTATAGGTTCGGGGGCAATGGTCCAGGAACCGTTCAGGTCTTTGGTCCGGGCCAGGCCGAGGGTGCGTTTGATGGGCCGGTCGGTTGAGGCGCTGAAGAACATCAGGTATTCGTCGCCCTGCCGGATCACCTGGCCAGGGCTGGCGGTTGCCGAGTAATAGGTGCCCGGCCGGGTGCGGAAGGGCGTCACCGCTGGTTGCTTCTCCCACGGCCCTTCCGGGGACTGCCTGCTGGCCTTCATGGTCAGGTAAGGGAATACGGGGATGAAATCGGGAGTGGGAGTCACGTGGGGTGTGCCCAGGTAAAACATGTGCCACTGCCGGCCATCGAAATACGTCACCCCGTAAGATGCCGAAGCCGAATCATCCTCCCCCGCTTTGCCAAGGTCCAGCACAGGGCCTTTGGCCGTCCAATGGACCAGGTCCCGGCTGGTGGCCAGGCAAGTCAACCACCCCTTTGGGCCGGCGCCATCGTAGTGCATATAGTAAATGGCGCCATGTCGCCATACCCAGACATCTCTTGCGCCGAGGGCGTCACAATTCCCCGGACCCCCGCCGTGGCGGAGCACGACGCCCTGGTCCTGGGCTTCCAGGCGCCACTTGGCTGCCGGCCGTCCATCCGGGTAGGTTGCCACCTCGGTAGCTCGCTCCACGTGCGACCCGGCGCTCCAGACATTACCGAGGGCAAGACTGGCGAGCAGGGCACAGAGCCAACTGGGGCGGATGATGGTCTTTTTACGTAGTTTTTGTGTTTTCATGGATTGGGGACCGAGCCGACTTGCTGGCCACGCGGCACTGGCTGGTCCAGGGTGAGTTCGATGATGGTGACCGGGTCGTCGCGTTGGGCCGCAGGAACCGTCACGTCCACGCCGCGTGCGGTTTGGGTGAACCCAACCTCAGCTCCGGCAGGAAGGACTTGGGCCTTGGTGACCTTCTGCGGCAGTGCGCCGAGACGCAGCGTGTCGCCGGGCCAGTCGAAGACTTGCACGTACACCGTGTTCCCCCGGTGCGTGCTGCCACCCCATTTGCCGTTGGTAAAGGGTCCGCCCCGCGTGCCGTAGATGGCGACGCCGTATTTCTTCAACCAGGCGCCCATGCCCCTGGCGATGGCCACTTCCTCCGGGCGGAATTCGCCCAACTCGTCCGGGCCGAAGTTCAGCAGCAGGTTGCCGCCCCCCGAGGCGATGCTGGCCAGCATGCGGATGCAGTCATCGAGGGGGCGCGTCTTGCCCGTGCTGCGGTAGGACCAGCCATCGTGCTGCGGCGTGGGCGAGAGGATCATGCACGACTCCCAATCCCGCTTGAGGTTCATGGCGCCGATCTGCTGCTCCGGGGTGTCGAAATCGCCATCGGTCATCCTGCGGATTTCCGGCGTGGCGGGGCTGCGGTCCTCCGGTGAGGCCGGCCCGCAGAATCGCCCCGCGCGGTTGTTCACCAACAGCCCGGGCTGAAAGCGGTACATCATCGCAAAGAGTCGGTCGAAACGCCACTTACCCCAGTCGCGACCGCCGACATGGTCGAACCACATCACGTCGATTCGGCCATAATTGCTCAGCAACTCCTCGATCTGGCCGCGGTACCAGGCGTCATATTTCGCATTGTCGCCCACCAGGTAATCGGGATTAAACCAGTCGCGCGTCGAGTAATAGAGGCCGGCCTTCATGCCCTGTTTGTGGCAGGCATCCACGAACTGCTTCACGATGTCCTTGCCGTAAGGCGTGCGCATGATGGTGTAGTCGGTCAGCTTTGAATCGAACTGCGCGAAGCCGTCGTGGTGTTTGGCGATGAGCACCATGTACTTCATGCCCGCTTCCTGCGCCAGACGCACCCAGGCCTCGGCGTCATACTTCACGGGGTTGAACCGCCGGAAGTAATTGTCGTAGTCCGGGTCACTGGTGCGGGGACCGTGCTGGTTGATGTCCCAGGGCCGATTCGCATGACGGCCCCAGCCGATCTCCCGGTCGCCCACCGTGCAAGGTCCCCAATGAATGAACATGCCGAACTTGGCATCCCGGAACCACTGCATCCGGGCGTCGCGTTGCTCGGTGGTCTCGTGGATTTGCGGCACCTGGCTGAGATCAACCACCTGGTCTTTGTTGGTTTGGGCCTGAACGATAGGCACGGCAGTGGCAACGGCGCAGATCGAGATGGCAAAGAATCGCCGCTCGAGCGCGTGGGCATTCATGGGGAGCTTGATTTTCATTGTCGGCGATTCTGAGGGTTTGTGGCGCGGGGACCGAATTCAAGGCGCAGACGTTGGCGGTCGGTCCGCGGCAGGTTGAAGGTCTGACTCCACCTCCTGGTCGAAGGATCGTAGTCGGTCTGCCAGAAGTCATGGCCGTGAATCGATTGGCTGAATGGGCGGCCGCCCACGCGCAGTTCATACCCGCGATGGCTGGCAAGACCGGTGAAGGTCACCGGCAACCACCCGACGCCCCCCTGCACGTCGGCCTGAACGCATTCGTCGGCATCCACAGCGAGGACCAGCGGGAAAGTGCGCGTCACGCTACCGCGCCGGGGATCCACCTGCAAGGCATTGCCCGCCGCCTCACGCTGAACCAGTTGCCAAGTATCTGCGCTGGTGGTCAGCGCCTCCCGGAACAACTCGTTCGGACCATAATAGGACTTGGCATCCGCGGGAAAAACGACGATTTCCACCTCCGCTTCGACATAATCCCCAGGCAGGAGCGCCGTTACCTCCCGAGGAGGGGCCAGCTCGATTACCGTCTTATCATTCCCCTGGCCCCATTCATTGCAGAAGGTGGCGACCTGCGGGGTAGTGCTGGGCTTCCCGCCGAGTTGCGCGTGCCAGGAGCGGATGACCAGGCCCCGGCTGGCTGCGGCGCTGCCTTTGCCGAGCGCCCCCCGATCCAATCCGTGGATGGACACCCATGGCTGCGGGCCGGCAAGCGGCACGGAACGCCGGTCGAACGCCCCCTGGGCGTGCGGCGGAGTCCATTCCTCACGCATTCCGTGGAGGTCGCCAATCGCCACCCGGCGTGCGGGACTGTCGTTGTAAGAGTCCGCGCCGAGCTGGAAGAACGCCAGGCGCTGGCATTTCACCGGCAGGCTTACGTCGTAGCGCAGGCGATGGAAGGCGCGCACATAGTCGTCGCTGCGAACGAGCGAAACCTCCACCTGGGCCCTGATCTCTCCGCCAGTCGTTTCCTCCTGGTAGCGCACATCGGTCCGGCAGGGACCCTGTGCGCGATAGTCGGCGCGGGTCGCGCGAAACCCGCGATACTCGCCTCGTTCATCAAACCACACCAGGAAATCGCCGCCCCCGCAGTTCTCCGCCCAGCCCCAGGGTTTGCCCCCGGCCACAGGCAGCGTCATCAGCGGCCGCATGTCGTCAATGAAACACCGCCGCTGCACCCGCCCCGGCTCGTAACAGATGCTCTCCCCGAAGCTGCCGATGGCCGCCTCGTCCCAAAACTGATTGTGCCCCCACCCGATTAGGCAGAGCTGTGCGTGCGAAACCGCCGGCACGCCGCCGTAGCGCGCATAGACCATCTGGAACACCAACTCCCGCCTCGACTTCGCCGGCAGTTCCAACATGGCGCAACCGTGAAACCAGGGACCCTCATGCGCAATATGGCCTTTCTCCGGGCGCTGGTGCCAGTTCTTCGAAATCTGGACTGGAAGACCGCTCGGCGTGCCATCCGGATCGCACAACATCGGCGTGAAACCGGTGATCGGCAGGTGCTGCTCCTGCACGAACATCAGCCGCGCGACCGTGTCGCGCTCCGCGTCGTTGCGGAGCGTCAGGCGCCAGCGGTCGAGCCGATCGAGGTGCTCTTCCGGGTAGTAGGTGCCCTGTGCGTTGCTCCACGGCTTCTCCGGCAGCGCCACGACATGGCAGCCCAGCGCCGGGTCAAAGGACACCGCCAATGCTGGGTCAGCTTCAATCCGAGCCGGCGGCCCTTCGGGCCCACCTTCAAACAGCGGCAAGGTGACGCGCCGGGATTGGGCGAGCGACGCGGAGATGCGTCTGCCAGCCGCGGCTATGGACAACTCGCCCTCGCGCATCGTGTCGTGGCCGTCCAATTCGAGCGACAGCGAGAGCCGATCAGGCCACAGCGCGATTTCCAGCCTTCCACCCGCTTCCAGCCGGGTTCCGTCCGCGCTGGCAAACTGCAATCCCTCGATCACCACCCGCTGGAAAAACCGCCCGCTTTCCACGAAACGAACCGGCTGGAAGAACTCATCTTTCGGCTCCGGGCCGCGCCCGGTGCAGGTGAAGGTCTTCCCGGCCCAGACAACGCTCATCTGCAGCTCTGCCGCGGGCAGCGCGAGCAATGGCTTGGTTCCGGCCTCGAGCGCCGTGTCCTTTGCCTGCTTGGCCGCGAAGCGGCCAGCGTGCAGCAACCGCACTGACTTCGTGTCGATCAAAAGACCAATTTCGCCACTGCGCAAGCACAGCACCGGGGGCGGTGGCGCGCCCTTCATGGAGAGAAAGTGCGGCGGGCCTTCCGTCCACCACATTGCGGTGAAGCCAGGTTCGCGGAGTGATTCCGCCGCCAGCCCTGCGCAGGAACCCCGGATGAGGGCGCTCAGCCAGAGGATTACAAGGATAGGTCTCACGGTTTCATACGGTTGAGTGGTTCATTCGGGCTGGATCGTGAGCGTCACCGTGACACGGGCTGCCCCGATCAGTGCCTTGATATTCTCCCTGGGTGCCTCGACGGGCACTTCGCAGCCGGAGCCGAGGATGAAACCGCGCCCGCCCGTGTCCATGATGGCTTGGGCTGCGGCGCAGTTCACCGCAGCGGGGCTGCCGCGCCATAGCAACTCCACCGGATCGAGATTGCCCATCAGGCAAACCCGGTGGCCAACTCGCTCCCGGGCTGCGCTCAGGCTGACCTTGTGGTCCAACTCCAGAATGTGGGCCCCGGCGTCGGCCATGAGTTCCAACACGGACGTCATGTTGCCGCAGATGTGGAGCACCGTGGCTGCCCCATGCTGCTGAGCCAAGGGGTTGATCGCCTCGAAGAACCTGCGCTCTGCCGGCCAAGCCCACTTCCGATAGCTGGCGGGCGAGATCATGTCCAGCGACGCCAGCGAGTCTCCCGCCTGCACCAGGTGCGCCCCAGCCTCCAGGCAAGCCTTGGCGAAGGCAATCAGGGCCTCGGTCGTCAATTCCAGCAGGCGCTTGAGGGAGCATTCGGCCGGCCCGCCAGGTTCCCGCTCCGCCAGGGCCAACTCGATGAGAAACTTCTCCGTGCCCATCAGGTGAGAGGCCAGGGAGAACGGACCCGTCCCCGGGGCGCGCACTGCCACTTCCCCTCGTGTCATCTCCGCGAGGCGGCGGATCGCCTCCAGGTAAACCGGCATGCGGCCGTCCTTGTGAGGATCGGGCACGCGTAGCGACTGGATGCCGTCCAACCCGGAAATCGCGGGCGTTTTCAGCGTCGGGGTGCCGTCAAGGTAATGTTCGACCTCGACCCCGAAGCCCTCGGCGATGTAGTAATTGTCCGATTGAGCGACGACGGCATCCTGGCCGTAAATCTGCCAGGCGCGATACTGCGCCTCGGCCATGAGCCGGCCGGAGCGGCAATATTCCCCGAGGGGCACACCGGCGACGCGCGCGCCGTGATTGCCCATATAGGGCGCAACCGGAACTCGGTCCACTGGCTGCCGGCGGGCAGCGCAACGAATGCGGTCCAGGGATGTCATTTGGCCTGGGCGTTGTTGAGGCGCGTCACTTGGGCCTTGTTGCTTGCAGGGCCTTAATGCCTGGCGCCCGGGAGAAATCGTTCACGGGCACAAGCGGGATAACTCCGTGGCGCATATAAAACTCATCCGGCGTTTCGAACCCGGCGGGTGGCTGGCCTTTCTTTTCGTAAAGGCGGGCGGCCAACTCTGAGCCGGGACACAACCAGCGGCAGATTTCCCAGTTGTCCAGGCCGCTCCAGACACGATAGTGGGCCGGTTGGTCTTTCCTTTCCGCTTCGAGGGTCGTCTCGCTGTAGCCGCCGCTGAAAGGCATGATGGCATCGCACTGGTGCTCGCAGTAGGTCCGCACGTCGGGACCAAGCCGCTCCCGCAGCCAGCGCATGAGTTTCACGTCTTCCAGGCTGTCGCCGAAGCTGTCGAGGTAGAACAGCGTGCAACCCCGCTTCATCATGGTGTCAAAGCGGCGCCAGAGCATCTCCCGATGGCCCGGATCGTCGGGGTTGAGGTTGATGATCTCGTCCTCCTTCCAATCGCGCTTCACCGCCATGTCCCGCGGGCGGGTCGCGACGCCCAGCCTTACGCTTGCCGCCTGGAAACGGGGCGCGATGACATTCGTCCACTGCGCTTCCACCTCCGGCGGCAGGACGTCGAAATCGGGCCGGTACATCCCGCCGCGCGGGTCATCGCCCCCCTGGCCCCAGACGATAATCCCCTGGCCATCGTTGGTCTTGAGCACGGGGATGACAAGGTCGCAGAACTTCGCCGCGCCGTCGGCGGTGTCGATGCGGCGGTGTCCGCCATGGAACCCGTAGGGATTAGACGCAGAAACGGCCTGCTGGCTGTGGTTCAAGTAGTCGGTCGCGATCCAGCGCAGGTCGGGATGATACCGCAACGGGCCGAACGTGGCTTGAAAATGCTCGCGATACGGCTCCAGGAGATGCTTCCAGTCACGGTCAGGGCTGACGCGGATTCTCAGATCAAAGGTGCGCGCTCCCCGCGGTGGGATAGGCACCGGGCAGAAGTAAAGCAGCTTGCGCACGGGATCGTTGTCGCGCCGGTTCGGCTCCCAACTCCCGTAGTCCAGGAGGATGAGCGTACGTTCCAGCCCGGTCTTCCAAGGCGAAAACCCCACGCCCACGAGCGAGTCCGCAGCCCAACTGCCGCCGATGGGATTCTGGATGCTGGGATGGCAAATCCTGGTGCCGTGAGCTTGAGAGTAAGTCGGATGCATCGCGTGATGCAGGCCGGCGGGCGGGCGGTCGAACGTGAACGTGAGGCCCGAGAAACCGGTCACCTCGATCGGCGCGTCCGGATGATGGTTCTCGACCCGCGCGCTGATGGTCACGTCATCACCCGTGAACCTGTAGTCAAATATGCAAACCAGATCGTCCTTCCGCTGGCGGACGATGGAGTGGGCGGGAGACAAGACCTCAAGTGTTCGCTCCTGGAATCGGCTGCTTTGCACCGGGCCGTTGGTGGCGCCGCGAGAGAACCAAGACTCCGCGTTGAAGACGCTCCATTCGCCTGTCGCCAGGGAGCGGCCCTGGAAGGTAATCCGCGACAGTCCGTTGCTGGTGACTTCAAAGACAACCTCCTTGCCCGTGCGGTAAATGAGGCCAGCGGGCTCAGCCGCCATCGACGCAGGTGAAGCCATCGCGGCCAGCGCCGGGAGCGTCCAGCTCAGGAGAACTCGTTTCGCGATCTTGAACATAGCAGTGAGATTGCGTCCATATCCGATGTTCATTGCGAACCCGCCAGTGTCACAAAGACAATCGCGTGCGGCGGAACGGTGCAGTCTGCTTCATTCCTGGCTACACTCACCGGGAAGTCGGAAACCGCCTCCTCCTTCTTCTGCAACAGCGGTTTCCCATCCAGGTTGTCATTCGTGATGACGGTTCCCCGGGCGCCGGCAGCGCGGAAATCCTCCAGCTTCACGTGGCAGGGCACGGCGCGCGTCCATGAACCGTTGGCGATGACCAGATAGATCTCGCGCCCGTCCCGGCTCAGAGTGGCCAGCACCGGCGTGAGGGGACCCGCGAATTCTGCCGCCCCCTGCCGCGGCTGGTGGTAAGGCGCGGTGCCGTCGGTCCGTAGCACCCACTCGCCCACGTGCCGGTTGAAATAGTAATACAGCCAGTAGAGCAGGAACCGCTGCTCAGGCGCTTGCTGGGAGAGGATACCGAAGCCTTGGCCGTTCAGCGCGCTGAGCATCTGCCAGCCGCTGGCGCCCCTCAAGATGTCCTCGCGCGCGTAGTAAATCAGCCGCACCGCCCGGTGCATCGTCCCGATGATGTTCGCGTTGCGGTCTTCGTAATCGGCCGTCTTCCCGCCAGGAGCACTGCAACTCAGGCCCCACTCGGTGTCATATTGACAGGTCTTGCGGCCGCCGTTATAGGCGCGCAGGAGGGCCTGGATTTTCAAGGCCCGGTCGAGCATCCGGTAGTTCTCGGTGAGGGTGACCTCCTCGAAGCCCAGCTTGTGGACGTCGGCGCCGCAATAGTAGTGCGGGGCCACGAAATCATAGTGTCCAGCCAGTTGCTTGAGCAGGTAATTGCCCCACCGCACGTGCTCCGGGTAGATGTCCACGCCCACCTGGGCCCGCGGGTCGGCCAGGCGAATGGCGCCGCTCACCGCCTTGAAGTGGCTGATGAACGCCTCGACGGTCGGAAACGCCTGGCCCTCACCCCACAACGAGGAATAGGGCTCGTTAGCGATCTCCCAATGATGAAAGCCGTAGCCCTGCCGCAGGGCATGGCTGACTCCCCGCGCCCATGTCTCCGGCGGAAGCGACCTCGAGGCGCCTTGCTCCTCGAACTCGAGCACACAATGGTCTTGAGCGACGCCCACACGCCGGCACACCTCGGCGACTTTATCGATGCTCGATTCCACACCAAACGGTTCGTCTCCCACCGCGTAAAAGCGGGTCATCGGCAACCGCAGCTCGCGGATCGCCGTTTCCAGCTCAGGCCGGAGCGTATAGTCCCCCTTCCTGCCATAGGGTTGCCCAGTCCAACCACAGACCCGGTGAAAGGAGATCCCGCCCACCTCAGCGGTGGCGCGGCGCAGCCGGTTAGTCGGATTGACCGTGAACTCGAGCCGCTCGCTCGGACGCAACCGGTGTTCGAGCGCCTGGTATGGAATGGTGTCCGCATTGAGCAACGCCACCGGGGCGGGATCGGGCCGCTCGGAGACGCGAACGTCATCAATCCACAGGGTCTGCTCCTCGGCCATTTCGGCTGTGGCGTGGAACGTCAGGAGCAGGAACCGGCTCTGGTCGGCGAAGAAGTCGAGGCCCTCGCGGATCGAGCACGTGAAGGGCCGCCAATCGCGACCGACATTGCACGGGAGCGAGCCGGGCGAGGGCGCATCGGCGAAGGGCTGAATGCTCCGGTAAGCCAACCACTGGAACCGGGCCTTCCCTGGCTTGTCGGCGCGCGCCCAGAACGACACGGCGTAGATCATCTGCGGCCTTGGCCGAATCGCGCGGCTCGGCGCCGACACGACATAGCCGCCCGTGTTGGCCGGGTGATGGATGCGGAAACACGCCTGCCCTCCGTGCGGCTGAGTCGTGTCTCGCGTATAATTGGCAGGCACTTTGAACTCCTCCGCGCCCCACATCGCCCAACCGGATGGCGGGCTTTCCAGAGAGGGCGTTTCGAAGTCATCCGAAAAAACCACATTCGTGTCTTCCCCCCAGGAAGCCCATGCCAAGACGGCAGAGAATAGGAGGATCAGCAGTTTCATAAATCTGGTCGCGAGGTTCCCCCGGCTGTTCACCGACCCGGGATGTAGATGCTCTCGCATCCAGGCAGCGTAGGGATCTGACGGCCGCGGGTGAAGCACCATAGGTCCCAATGGCCGTCAATGTAGTTGGCGTTCTCGGGCGGCGGGCAGGCCTGCGCGTAGAGATACCATTTGCCCTCGATCTGATACATCGCGGGCTTGGCGACGTGGTAAATCGTCTCATCGCGATACAGGCCCGCCCATTTGGTCTGTGGGAGTTCGTCCAGGTCGATCTGCGACCAACCGGCGCCGGGGCGCTGGCTTACGGCGATAACAGGACGCCAACGTTTGCCGGCCGAGATGCCGACTTCGATGGAGAGCAAATAGGTGCCGCCGATTTTGAAGATCTGGTGCCACTCGTAGTACGCGCCGGCCGTGGATTTGAAAACCTGGCCCATTCCGCGCGGGTCCTTTTCGTTGTAGTGCCGCGTCCAGGTTCTGCCGTCGCGTGAAGTCGCCAGCCGAAGGCCGGGGAGGATGCCGTCCTTGCCTCGGTAGGAGTAATACATGAACCAGTCCCATCGCTGCTCGTTCGCGTCCCACTCACGCAGCACCGCCGCTTGCGAGGCCATATCCTCGAAGTACGGTGCGGCGGGTTCGGGCGAGAGCACCGGTTGCGCGCCAACGCGCTGGATGGCCCCGGGCGCGATGCCGGAGTATCCGTCGGCCCCGGCCGGGCAGATGGCGAGCCCGATGCGGTCCTGAACCGAGGCGGTCGTGCCGGAATAGTAAATGTAGTAGGCCTCCTCCTCCGCGATGTAGAGCACCGTATCGAGCCGGATGCTCCCGGAATCCCAGCCCTGTTTCCCGGGGCCGAACACCGGGTTGTGTTCGTCCTGATGCCAGGTGAACGGGTCGGCCGTGAGGGCCCAGGCTTTGCCGATGTAACCCAGGTTCCGATTCGTGGCGGGCACGCCGGAGTAAAACATCACGAGGCGTGTCGGGTCCTTCGGATTAGGCAGGATGCACGGCTCCTGCACCTGCTGCGATTCCCACGCCGAGGAGGTGCGGTTGATGATGACTTCCCCGCGGATCGGCACACCAGGACTTGAGCGCCGGTTCTGTTCCGCCCAGGCTTGGATCGCCGGGAGGCAGACTGTGGCGATGACCGCACAGCGGAAATTGAAGAGTTTGCTCATTTTCTAATCGTTTGTTGTGGCGGTTTGATCTCGACCAGCAAGATTTCATCGGCAACTGCGAGTTTTACCTCGCTCGACGCCGCAATACGTTCCGTGGGTTCGGCAGAGTCGTTCGGCCGAAAGAGGCGAATCTCGGGCGCCGGCCAGGGCAGCGTCAAGGTTACCGTGGCGCGCGACACCTCCAGGTTACGGCGGGTCTTTGCATCGTAGGAGGCGGCTTCCTGAAAGAGCGCCAGCCAGAGCGTGCCGTCGCGCTTTTGCAGGAGTGTGCGATGCATGTTGTTGGTCGCTCCTGAAAGTTGGAAAGCCAGCGAGCTGCTTGGGGCAGCAGGGCCGGGGTCAGCTAGCAGGTGGAGCAGGTTCTTGAGCGCGAGAAAGGACGGCTTGGGCGTGCCGTTGGTGCGGACCAGGCCAAAGTGCTTTTCCATGTCGGTAAAGCTGGGGTCGGGTTTCAGGTCGAGGAGCTCGTATTTGTAGGCCTTGGTCATGCCGCGGTTGAAATACACGAAGAACAGCCGCGGCAAGTATTTCGCCTCGGCCGCCTCGCTCACGCCGGGGTGGCCCTGTTCCTCCGTCCGGTTGTGATAACCGCACTCGGTCACCAGGATCGGCTTGTCGCCGCTGACCTTGCGCGCCTCGGCAATGGCGCGCTCCATGGACAGACCCCAACCCCAGTGGAGGCTGGGCGGATTGCCGGCGGCGTACGGGTGCATGTTCCCGTGGAGGTGCGTATTGACGCCGACAAAATCCACAAAGGCATCGGCAGGCCGGGCGGGCTCGGCGCCAGCCGCCGCCGCGGCGGCGCGCAAAAAGACGATCAGGGAGGAAAGGATCGAAAGCAGTGGAACGTCTCGCATACCCAATCGGTTGCTTCAATTCTCCGGTCCGGCCCCCGCTGCGCCAACGCCCAAAACCCTGAACTCGTGGCCGGTGCTCTGCGGGTTCTTCGCCGACAGCAGTTCAATTCTCACCTTGTGCTTGCCGGGGCCGAGGTCCCGCGCCAGGACCGTGGTTTGGCGGTAGCCGCCCCAGGTCTGGTCAAACCATCCTTCCCGCAGCACGGCCGGTTGGTCGTCCACGCGAACGCTGGCCTGGCCCATCGGGCCGCGGATGTGCCAGTCCATGAATAAGACGACTTGGCCCGCGACCTCGAATTCGATGACGCTCCCGGGCTGGCCGGCTTTCCAGTACTTGTCCCCCGGCTGGCCGGCATCGCAGCTCCAGCCCTGGTTAGTCAACGGTTTGAGGGCATCCGCCTCGAAGAGCGCGACGTGCTCGAACGCATCGCTGAAAAGCGGCCTGGGCACTGGTTTGACCTGCGGCAGCCGATCGTCCGCAGGCAGATCCGCGAGCACCCGATCGAGCAACCCCGCAACAAAACGGGCGCAGTAATCGTGGCCGCGGTCGTTTGGATGGACCACGTCCGCCTCAACGTCGCTCCACTTCATCCGGCCTTCCTTGATCTCCGGCCAGAGCGCGTCGCGAAAGCTCACCATCGGCAAGCCGTAATGCTGCCCCACTTTGGCCTGCCACTCCTGGGCGTTGGCGCCCTCTTGATTCATCGTGAAGAGCAGCAGCACCGCGGGCTGGTTGGTCTCCCGCAGAACCTGCCGGACCAGCCCTTCCAGCGATTCGGCTGCGGCTTGGGTATTCGGGTCATTGACCGCGTATTCCACGACAACGAAGTCGGGATGATGCGAGAGCAAATCGCGTTTTGCCCGCAGGGCGCCGTAGTCCGAGCCGGTGGCCCCGATCCCAGCATTGACGAACCGGACGGTGGCTTTGGGAAATGTCTGCCGCCACCAGGCCGCCACGCGATCCCCGTAGCGCCGCTCCGGCAGGGTCGCTCCGGCCCCGGCGGTAATCGAACCGCCAATGACGCCGACCGTGACCGCTTCTCCACGACGGGCTTTGGCCAGGGCGTGCTCCAGCCGTGCAAGGTGGCCCGTGCTGACCAGGGAGCGCGAGAAGAGATTGGCCTCGCTGTCCCCAGGGGGTGGCAGGCTCGGCAAGCGCTTTGCAGCGGGCTGTTCGGCTCTGTCCTCCGCCCAGATGGCTTTGATGGTTTCCTCCTGGTTGAAGCCCTCCGGCGTCGCTGCGCTGCGGGTGTTGGCCCAATACCACCACTGGTTGCCGACCGGTGCGTGCAGGGTGCGGCTGCCCGGCATCTCCAGCCAGCCGTTGGAGTCGTGCTCGCGCACCCACTTCCACGCATAGCGCAGCCACTCGTTCCGATACGGTTCCGGCTGATGCGCGAACCAACTGATCTCGTCATAGCCCCACGTGAAATAGGGCGTGCCCGGCTGGCCCGGCCGCCGGCTGACGCCGTAGTTGTCCAACTCGACAAGGTAAGGCAGATGCGCGCAAGACCAACCGCTCGGGGTCAAGCCTCCCTTGCTCCGGCCGTAGATGGTGTCCAGATGGCCCATCTTGAGCACGCCCTCCTGCGGTTTGTCCGGCACCTCGGCGATGCGCAGCGGGAAGGAGTGGAAATCCAAGAGCAATCGGCCGTCATGCACGATCCCGCCGCTCGGCACGTGGGCGTCACAGAGGATGAAGTGGCGCCGGGCGTGTTGCGCGGCGTAAGCGCGCACGCGGGTCAGCAGGCCGCCCCAGCAAACGTGGTCCTTGTCCCGCTCGTCCATGATTTCCACCTGCCCGAAGTGAATGGCCTCGACGCCCAGGTCGATGTAGGCCGCGGTCAGGAACAGGAACCACATGCGGGTCTCGAGTTGGCTCATGTCGGGCACTGACCCGCCCTTGCTCCACTGGTCTGTGCGCCGTCCATCCGGGTAGAGCATGGCGTCGTAGCGGAAGGTCCGCTGCTCGACCGGCAGGCCGAATTCGCGGAACAACCACTCGGGTACCGGCAGCTTGCCGACGCTCGCGGTGACGATTTCAAAACAGGCGGCCTGAAGGATCATGTCCGGGTCAGCCTGGTGCGCCTGGCGGGCGATGGGTTTCGCCGTCTCGAGCAGCGCCGGCAGAGCGTCTTCGCCGCCCCAGCGGTAGATGGCGCGTCCGACAAATTTGGCCCCGGTATTGGTCAGGAACCGGAGATTATCCGGGACGCTGCCCTTGCCATGGAGAAAATCGGTGAAAGTGACGGCGCGCGAAAGATAGTTGTCCAGCACCTCGCGAGAAATCTCGCCATCGAAGCGGTAATCGCGTCCCGCTGCGCTTGAGGTCAAGGCGAGCGCCAGCATCAAACTCGACAAAGTGGCTCCTGTCATACGCATGGCGGTCAGCTTGGCACGCGGTTCCACCCCCCGGCGAGCGGGAAAAGCAAGCTCATTGCCCGTGCCGCCGTCGCAAACCCGCAATCACCGCACAAGCCGGGGGCGGTAAAACTGCACGCTCTTTCCAGTTACGGCAGGATCATTTCAGGGCTTGATAGTATCCCGTTTGAGAAGCATTTTCATGTTGGCGCGCATGATAACGCACCCGCCGGGAGGCGTCTCGGAAAAAGAAACTGGTATGGCGATTCCGGTCAGCAATGGAAATGTCAGTGTAACTCCCTCTGACCAGGGCCGGCTGACGGTCCGTTCTCGACGACCTTCCAGGCAGTCCGCTGAAAGGCTGCGGCCTGTTCCTCCGTGAGGCCTGAATGGAGCGGGGAAACCTTCCCTTCGGGGCTTTCGCCGAAGAGGCAACCGAAATGGACGAGCGAAACAAAGTAGCGGCCCTTGCTGGTCAAGTGGATGCCATCAGCGAAGAACTCCTTAAAGAAGTCACCTAATCCCATTACCTGGCCGTGGTCTATCGAACTCTTTAGGGCCGCCAACCCGGGTCCGGCAGGGATGATACCGATGCGCCGGCCGGGGTAGCGCCGCTCCAGTTCTTCTCGCAGGAGCTCGAAATACCGGGTGTGGCAGGAGACGGCCTCCTCCCACGTCTTCGGAGCCGGTTCGCGTTTCAATATTAAGCCCTGCCAGCCACCGTCAGCCAGGCTCTCACCGGGCCGAAGTTTGAGTTTGTTCTGCCATTCGCCAAGCTTGCCGCCCAGGCTGATGACGCCCTTTGACCAGCCTTCGTCAAACGTCCGGTCCGGCCATTGCTGATAGAGCCAGAGCTGGACCTGGGGGCTGTCCTTGCGACAAAGCTCGAAGAACTTGCCCGAATACTCCGCCTCGTTTTCGACACTGCGCCCGTGGCCGGCGAAGGGTTGCGTGATGATGGCGTCAAACGGGGCGAACGCGAAAAAGGCCTCGGCGTAGCGGCTGTCGCCAAAACCGGAGGCAGGGTGGGACCAAAGCCAGTCCGTCGGGGCGCCGGGGATCGTAAACCGATGGAAATCCAGCGGATGCCCAGCACTCTCGGCCACGGGTTTGAGCCAACCATCCACCGTGTCGGTCAAGCTGTTGCCGATGTGAAAGGTGCGGGTCAACCGCGTGCCGCCCTCATCCCTGCATATGCGGTAAGCGCCAACGACGACCGGGCTGCAAGCCAAGCCATCGGCATAGGCCACGGCAGCCAGGATTTCGCTCTTTTCCAGCCGGATGGGGCCGGTGATTAACTCACCCTGACTTCGGGTGGGCGTGCCGCCGCCGCGCGCAATTCGGATCACCGACCCGGGCGTCGCGCTCGTAACCGAGACAGCTTGCGCGCGAGAAAAGGTGCCCGGCTAGGGAAAAAACCCGACTGGAGATGCCTGCACCGACGCCCCAAGGTGAGATCCGGTGAAGCGTCCGTGCAGCATTCGGGCGGCTTGGCCTTCGGGGGTGCAGAAGCGGATGCGCGTGAGCGCGAGTCACTGCGGCCGTGTCGGGCTGAGGGACTGGGCGCCATCAGCCGAGGTCTTGCCGTGCAGGCCTGGCATGCCCTGAGGCTCCGAGCGGATGAGCCCTCGTCACCGTGTTCAACTACCTGGGCTTTACCGACAATGTGGTCGTGGTATTGCGACCCGCCAATGCTGGCACAGGGCATTGCGGGTTCGGCCTAGGTCGTCCCGGCACAGTTTGATTGAAGGTGAAAACGGACGCCGTGCATGGGTATCTCGAGTCGGTGCCCCGCGGCTCCCTGCCGCCCTCTGAGCTTGCCAAATCCCTCAACCGTCCGGAGCTATTCAGCTGAGACAATTCGTGAGGCACCAAGCACCCTGCAGTCCGCAAACGCTATGCACTTGCGGGTGTGCTCCTGACGGGTATGGCTCGTAAGCCGGCACGCCCAGCACAGAGTTGCACTCTCGTTCGCAGCCAGTTCGGCTACGAGCGTCCTGGGCATGAGCAGCATCTGGCCGGCGTTAAGTGGAATGCCCTCCATGTGCCTTTCGGTCAAACCGTCGGTCCAATCGCCCCAGCGACCAACAATCTTGCCATCCGAGTGTGTGGCAAGAAAGCCATGGCTGCACCGTACGTCACATGGTCCGTGGGCAAACCAAGGAGCGGGCATCAGAGGACGCTTCCAGAGGCGCCAGGCCTGCCAGCGCGGCGTGGTGTTGAGGCGCAGTTCGCACGTGAGGGGCAGTACTTGCCAGTCCCCGAGCCGGCGCAGGAAGACCTTTGGCAGCAGTGGTGGCGCGACGCCCTGCAGGCGGAGCAGTGACTGCCCGCGCAGTGGGAGCGCCAAGGACTCGCCATCCTCACCGCTAAAGGCAGAAAGCGTTTCCGCAGCACGAGGGACGCTTCCGCCCAAGCACCGCTGTAGCGCGCCGAAAATCTCTAGATGGTAAATCGTTGTTTCCGAACCCCCAACCAATCCGCTCGCCGCAGCAACGACCCATTCCCTTCCGATTTGATCGCCTTGGACGAATGGTTCCCCCGTTGTCTGCTTCTGCCAAAGTCCCTCAACTTGATTCCAAATATCAATCGGGCCTGTGTCCAATCCTGGATCAGAGGAAGCCGTCTTCGGCCACCAATCTGGCCTGCTTCGGGGCAGGAGTTCCCAGAGTTCTAAATCCAGCGGACAACTCTGCGCTGCAAGTTCGAGGGCCTTCTTCTGGCTCATCGCGTGGCTCGTGACCATCCTGGCAATGGTTCGCAGGTACGCCGAACGGTACACCTCGCTCAACACTGGATCTGTCGGCCCGTAAAGGAGGCCTTCGATGCTACGCGAAATCCAATAGTCGCCTCCTTTCCTGGTCGCCTCCAGTCCGATGCGGTCCAGGAGGAGCACCCACTCGTAGGCCCATTGACGCACGAAAGAAACGCCTAAGGCCTTTTCCAGCTCTTCCGCGACATCGAGGTAGATCGGCGGCAGGTATTGGCGTGCATGCTCACCAAAGAATGGCGGTGACGTGAAGCTTTGTGGAACTTCTGGTCCGTGCGCCAGAAACGGGTCAATTGTCAGGCGCGGCTCCGGAGCTATCTCTCTCAACAGAAGCCAAGCCAAAATCGAGCGTTGCCGAACGCTATCTCTCAATTCGGAGATGAATGCAGGTTGAAACCGCGCCCCAGCAGCTTGAGCTCTGACGACCGG